>CAEZTU010000057.1_pt1 | contig 3453 bp, 4 predicted proteins | sample 7264301 | NCBI WGS metagenome assembly CAEZTU01 (sample SAMEA6813812, study PRJEB35770) | freshwater metagenome | biome: Freshwater; feature: Freshwater reservoir; material: water | place: Czech Republic | collected 2017-08-18 | depth 0.5m m | reverse complement strand
TTGTTTCCAGGAGCTCAGCGTTTATTAGAAATTGCTGATCGCATGAATATCTTGCAAGTTGAAGCACTGTGTTGGTGTGGCAAGAAAGCCACCCATCAAGCTCGAATCGTAAATGGAGTAATGGTCACCGAAGGTGAACAAGTAGTTGTTGGTGATGCCGGTACTAATGCCAAACCAGATGAAGTTGTGTATGAAGTATTGTGCCGCAAACACCACATGAGAAAAGTGACCTCGAAAAAAGCTAAGCAAGAACATATGTCCAAATCTGCCTTACCCTTTGAAGACTCAATCGGCTAATAACTAGTAACAAGTTCTAGTCCTTGAGGTAGTTCACCTACTGTTCACCTTGGTTTCTTCTTTATGCAATCTCTACCCCCGATATTTATTAACTAATCAGTGGCAAGGTATCTCTAAAGTAAGTGAACAATTCTGGGAGGAAGTTCATGGCAAGTAAAAAAGTAAGAGGCTTAGTCTCTGAATATCTAGGTTCTTTCACCCTAGGTGTGGCAGTCATAGGTTCTGGCCTGATGGCTCAAAGCTTGACCGATGACCGTGCTCTCATGCTTGTCATCAATGTCATTGGAACCGTTTTTGGTTTAGCTATTGCAATTTCAATTTTTTCTCAAATTGGGCCAGGTCACTTCAATCCAATTGTTTCCCTATGGACTTTTTCTCGTGGCAAAATAACTTTTGCTGAGACCTTGCAGTTAATACTGTTTCAAATATTGGGCTTCATAACCAGCGTCTCGGTTATTAACTTCAGCTTCGGAGGAGACTCTTTCCAAGAATCAACCCAAGCAAGAGTGGGTACGGGCCAACTAATTGGTGAAGTCATTGCTTCGGCTGGTTTGATTTTCGTGCTTAATGCAGTTAACCGTTCTGATGTCAGAGGTGGACCTCAAGTCTGGTTACCAATCTGGATTGGTGCTGCCATGTTTTTCACTCCATCAACCTCCTTTGCAAACCCAGCCTTAACCCTGGCAAGATCCTTAACAAATTCGTTCACGGGTATCTCCCCAGATTCTGTGATCGGATTTGTTTTGGCCCAGCTGGTGGGTCTACTAGTCGGCGGATTACTAGTTATGTATGTCTACCAAATGAAATTCAAGAAGCCTAAAGTTTCGTGAATAAAAAAGTAAGTGTGCTCTTTGTTTGCGTGCATAACGCAGGCAGATCACAAATGGCGGCAGCTTACTTACAGTATTTATCGCACGGAACTATAGAAGTTAGATCTGCTGGCTCAATGCCAGCAGATCAAATTAATCCAGCAGTTGTTGCTGCAATGATGGAAGAAAATATTGATATTTCTAAAAACGAACCAAAGATTTTAACAACTCAAGCTGTGCAAGATTCAGATTATGTAATAACAATGGGATGTGGCGATGCATGTCCTATATTTCCTGGAAAAAAATATTTAGATTGGGAATTAAAAGATCCAGCAGGTCAAGGTATTTCTTCAATTCGACCCATAAGAGATGAAATTAAGCAACTTGTGTGGGGATTAATCGAAGAAATTAGGGGTCAAGCAAAGTAATAAAACTGTTGGTATAGATTGGTAAATACCAGTAGGAGATGATTTTTTTATGAAAGCGCTCGTTATCGGAGCGGGTGGAGTTGGGCGAGCAATCGCCAATATCGCATCTAGACGCAAATTCTTGACAAGTATGGTTGTTGCTGATCGTTCTATTGAACGTGCCCAAATGGCAATCAAAAGAATTGATGACGATCGATTTGAAGCTGCTGAAGTAAATGCTGCAGAATTAGAAGATATTAGAGAATTAATTAGAGATACAAAACCAGATGTTGTAATTAACGCAGTAGATCCAAGATTTGTAATGCCCATATTTTTAGCTTGCGAAATTGAAAATACAAATTACATGGATATGGCAATGTCTTTGTCTAGACCGCATCCAAAGTACCCTCACACCGAAGTTGGCGTGAAACTTGGCGATGAGCAATTTGCTCGAGATTGGAATTGGGCTGAAAGAAAGATCTGGGCAGTTGTGGGAATGGGAATTGAACCAGGACTAAGTGATGTTTTGGCCAAGTACGCCTCCGATGAACTATTTAGCCAAATTGATCAACTAACTGTGCTTGATGGATCTAATCTGGTTGTTGAAGGAGATTCATTTGCACCGTCTTTCTCTATCTGGACCACCATTGAAGAATGTTTGAACCCACCTTTGGTTTGGGAAGATGGCAAAGGTTGGTACACAACTAAACCGTTTTCTGAACCTGAAATATTTGACTTTCCAGAAGGCATTGGACCTGTGGAATGTGTAAACGTAGAACACGAAGAAGTTGTGCTTATCCCTCAAAAGATTGAAGCCAAAAAAGTTAACTTTAAATACGGTTTAGGAAAAGAATTCATATCAATTCTCAAAACAATTAATAAACTTGGTTTAGATAAGAAGGAACACGTTGATGTGCAAGGAGTTTCAGTTTCACCCAGAGATTTGTTAACAGCATCCTTACCTGATCCAGCTACCTTGGGTGAGCGCATGAAAGGTAAAACTTGCGCAGGGGTTTTAGTTAAAGGTTTAGATAAAGAAGGAAAACCAAAAGCAACATATTTGTATCACGTTGTTGATAACGAATGGTCAATGAAAGAATATGGTGATCAAGCAGTTGTTTGGCAAACAGCTTTGAATCCTGTTGTAGCAATGGAATTAATTCACACAGGTAAATGGAAACCACAAAGTGTTATGGGCCCAGAATGGTTTGAACCAAAGCCTTACTTAGATTTAGTTAACGAATATGGTGCACCTTGGAAAATGAGAGAAGAAAAAGTCTAGTTCTAGAGGTTTTCTAGAAGTTCTTTCATCTCACGAATTTCAGCAGATTGCACATCAATTACATTTATTCCAAATAAATTAATTTCTTGATTAGTTGAATCTTTAATCATTCTTGACATATCAATTGCGCCCTCATGGTGCGCAATCATGCCTTCCAGAAATAAAGTATCGAAAGCCAGTCCTGAAGAGTTTTCTAGTTTTGAAAATTCTTCCTCACTTAACATTCCACCCATGGAATGACCGGAGTGATCACTCATCATCGAATTTGATTCCGAACTACCAAGCCAGGATCGCATTTGAATAATTTCTGCACTCTGAGAATCCTTGATTCTTTTAGCTAGATCTAGCACACCTGGATTTGTTGATTTTTTTAATGCTAAAGATGACATATCAACAGCTTGCTGATGATGAGGAATCATCATTTGTGCAAACATATATTCATTCATCTCTAAACCTGATGCAATAGATTCATCCATTTGCTCATTTTTCATTCCAGAATGTGATTGTGAATCAGAGGATCCAAAAAGATGACTCCCTGAATCTGATGCAAGAATTCGAAGAATAATCAATACTAGAAAACCAATAATTGCTAGATATATTCCATCACGTCTCTTAAATTCAATATTCAACTAATCTCCTCAGTTAAGGCAATTGTATC
>CAEZTU010000044.1_pt1 | contig 6082 bp, 7 predicted proteins | sample 7264301 | NCBI WGS metagenome assembly CAEZTU01 (sample SAMEA6813812, study PRJEB35770) | freshwater metagenome | biome: Freshwater; feature: Freshwater reservoir; material: water | place: Czech Republic | collected 2017-08-18 | depth 0.5m m | reverse complement strand
CAATTGCAGCAAGACCGTATCCGATCGCACCAATGGAGCCAGAGATTTCCGCGAGGATGCTCATGTTTCCCTTTCCTTTTCTTTCTTTATCCGAGCAACAATTTGTTGTCGGAATTCTTTTTAGTGCTCTGCGTGTAATGAACTAGATATAAACACTGCAGTTAATAGTGTGAAAATAAATGCTTGAAGTGCCTGGATAAACATTTCAAACACAGTTAAGAGAATAAGCACCACGAAGGAAATGGTTGATCCTAAGTAACCAATTACCGAGACGATCCCCACGAAATTTGTCAGATTTAACAAATACCAAGCAGACACTGTGAATACAGTAATAAGTAAGTGTCCAGCAAACATGTTGGCAAATAAACGAATCGCCAAAGTGGCTGGTCGAATGATAATTGTTGAGAGCAACTCAATTGGTGTTAGTAGCGGATAAATTCCAATTGGCATACCTGGTGGGAAAGCTACGTTTTTAAAATAACCCACACCACCTTGATTCTTCATTCCCACAAATAAATAGACCACCCAAACAACTACCGCTAAAACAACTGGAAATGCAAAACGAGACGAGACTGGAAACTGAGCACCAGGAATAATCGCCATGATGTTCATCGTCCAAACAAAAAAGAAAAGAGAAGTTAAGAGCGGAACGAAACGATCTCCGTCTTTACCCATAATTTCTCTTGCGATGTTGTCACGTATAAATAAGTATCCAACTTCTACAACGTTTTGTAGTCCGGTAGGAACTAATTTTGGTTTTCCAAATGCCATCAAGAACACAACTGAGACGATTAGTGTACAAATGATTGACAAAATTACAGGTTTTGTTATGTCAATCGAGGTGAGTCCAAATAAATTAATGGAAGCTAGTGGTGGCCATTCAAAAATTCCTGCACCTGGTGCTGGGAAAGGACAAGTTTCGTCGCCGAATTTGCAACTGACTTCTACCAAAGAAATAAAGTTAGCCACGAGCACAACCTCTGATTGGCTTCACTTTACTTATTACCTTTCTACTGCTTAATACTTAATTGTTTGTAAGTCATGTACAGAGCAAGAGAGACTCCAAGAATCGCTCCAGCAGCAACAAACACTTCAACATTATTTAACCAAGTTCCGATTAACCAACCAAGTCCTCCGTAAATTAAAATTCCGGAGATCAAACGCCCCATAATTGCCCAAGGGTCATCTGAAGTTGTTTTTCGTATTTGGATTTTGTTTTGTTCGCTCACCAATAAAAAGATTAGTCGTCTTTTGACAAGTTCAAAGCCTGGGGGGTTACCGGCTCAATGACCACATTTTTATGTGTTGCCATCACCCAAACCAAACCTGATGTCCAAGCCAGTGTGGAAGCAACAATTGCTAGCCCAAAGGACCTTCCATCAAGAAATGCTGCGTCTCTTAGTAACCTCATTAACACCAGTAACACAATTAGCTGCGTGAAATACACAACCAAGGCAACTCCCAATCCCAATTCAGGCTTGGTAAGTAGCACTCGACCAATGACGTATTGACCGAATACAAAAAACACTAAAGTCAAAACCGTTCCAGCAATGGCTGAGAATCCTGCTTGTGCATCTGTGAAAATAGCTGCCCCTATTGCAAATAAAATTCCCACAATTGTGGTGGGGATAAAACCTGAAACAATGATTTTGTTTTCGATTGTCATTTATGCCACAACTACTTTCTTGGGATCTCTTCTTCTTCCAAAGTAAATCAAAGATGACAAACCTGCAATAAGGCCAGACAAGGAATATAGAAATGGAATAAAAGCGGTGCTCACTGTGGCAAATGCCAAAACAGCAGTTCCTGCATGCATCAGCATCACAGCTCTTCTGTGTGAGTGACCTCTTTCTAGCAAACGGTGATGCAAATGTTCTTTATCTGGGGTAAAAATATTGGCTCCCCTTCTAGTTCTTCTCAATACCGCTAATGCCAGATCAAATAGTGGAACAGCAATAACAGCTAGAGGCAAAAGAATAAGTAAAAAGCTCGGTAACACACTTGTTAATTCCAGGGCACCAGGATCTGTTTGACCAGTCAAAGTAATTGCACAAGCAGCTAACATCAAACCAATTAACATCGAACCGGTATCACCCATAAAAACTCGGGCAGGAAACATGTTGTGGGGTAAAAATCCTAAAGTAATTCCCACCAAAAGCGCTGAAATCAAAGTTGGCAAAGTAGCTCTAGAAAATCCAAACTCCACACTTAGTAGATAACTGTATGCAAAAAATGCAGCAGCTCCTAGCCCCACTACACCTGCTGCTAGGCCATCTAAACCATCAACGAAGTTAACCGCATTAACCGTTATTAAAACAATTAATACTGTTAACAAAACACCAGTTAAAGGATCAAGACTTAATGTTCCTTGCACAAAAGGCAAAGGTAACCAAATAAGAGAAATTCCTTGCGAAGCCATAACTGCTGCTGCCAGAGTTTGTCCCGCTAATTTAACCGGTCCATCTATTGACCACTTGTCATCAATTACTCCGAGTAAAACTAAAATTCCTGCGCCAGCTAAGAGTGCTCTTATTTGGCTGCCATCTTTAAAAACATTACTTATTAAAGGCAGTTGTGATGCAAGTGATAATCCGGCTAACAAACCTGCCACCATTGCTAATCCACCTAAACGTGGAATTGGTCGATCGTGCACATCTCGATCACGCACTGTTGCCATGAAACCAAAACGAAGTGCACCATAACGTGCAATTGGGGTTGTTAAATAAGTAATGAACGCAGTTGCCAAGAGTACTAACAAATACTCACGCAAAGTTTTACTACTTTCTTATGTCAATTAGCTTTGTGGATATGCAGGGAATGCCTTACAAAGTTTATTAACTCCATCAGCAATCTTGTCATGACCTGTTTCGCTCTTCACAGCTTGAGCAATAAATGATGCAATTTGCTTCATTTCCGCAACCCCCATACCTTGTGTGGTGACAGATGGTGAACCAACACGGATACCACTTGCTGTCATTGGAGGAAGTGGATCATTTGGAATTGGATTCTTATTTAAAGTAATACGAGAAGCATCACAGCGTTTCTCTGCATCTTTTCCATTAACACCAATTGGTGTTAAATCAAGTAACACAAGATGAGTATCTGTTCCACCACTGACTGGTCTCATGCCTTCTGACTTCAAACCTTCAGATAAAGCTTGAGCATTAGCAATTACATTTTTTGTGTATTGCTGATATTCAGGTGTGGCGCATTCTTTTAATGCCACAGCTTTTGCTGCAACACCATTCATTAATGGTCCGCCTTGCATCATTGGAAATACTGCCTTATCAATTGCTTGGGCATGCTGTGCTTTACACACAATCATTCCTCCGCGTGGACCACGCAAAACTTTATGTGTTGTAAATGAAACAACATCTGCATATGGAACAGGACTTGGAATAGCTTTTCCTGCTACAAGGCCAATAAAGTGCGCTGCATCGACCCATAAAATAGCGCCAACTTCATCAGCAATTTCTCTCATCAATTTAAAGTCAACCAAACGTGGATATGCAGTTGCACCTGCCACAATCATTTTTGGTTTATGTTGCTTAGCTAAATCTCTAACATTGTCATAATCAATTAATTCTGTTTTGGGATCAACTGAATAACCAATTGGGTTAAACCATTTACCAGAAAAACTCACTGGTGAGCCGTGAGTTAAATGTCCACCTTGAGCAAGACTCATTGCTAAAACTGTGTCACCAGGTTTTGTGAAAGCACCATAAACTGCAATATTTGCACTAGCTCCAGAATGTGGTTGCAAGTTTGCATGATCTGCATCAAATAGTTTCTTTGCTCTTTCAATTCCAATAACTTCTGCTTCATCAACTACTGAGCAACCACCGTAATAACGTTTACCTGGATAGCCTTCGGCATATTTGTTGCTGAAAGTACTTCCCAAAGCTGCTAAGACTGCAGGAGAAGTGAAGTTCTCACTGGCAATTAATTGCAAACCACCACGAGCTCGTTCTAATTCTTTAAGTAATAGAGATGAAATTTCTGGATCTTGCTTTGCTAATGAGTCCCAATCTGGACCCCAGAAAGTGCTATTTCCCATTTTTGAATTTCCTCCCCAAATCACTTGGTTGAAATACTATGACACAATTTCAATACTTGGCACTATAAGACGAATTTCCTCTAGTGAAATCACTCCTTGGCGAAGTAGTTTTATTTCACCAGATGAAACATCCAAGATTGTGGACGAAACATTGCCCGGGGTTTGTCCCCCATCCAAATAAATAGTCACTTCTTCCCCAAGTTGAGCAATAGCTTCATCAACATTGGTTGCTGCAGGTTGGCCTGTTTTATTGGCACTACTTACTGCCATTGGTCCTACCGCATTCAATAATTCAATTGCAATTGGATTAAGTGGCATTCTCAATGCCACTGTTTGATTTGATTCTCCTAAATCCCAGCGCAATGTTGGTTGAGCTTTCACAATAATTGTTAAAGCTCCTGGCCAGAATGCTTCGGCTAATGCTTTTGTGATGGGATCAACGCGGTGAGCTAAACCATCTAAGGCTTTAACATGTCCCACTAAAACAGGAATAGGCATATTTCTTTCTCTACCTTTTGCTGCTAAAAGTTTTTGTGGACCTTTAGGTGAAAAGGCATCTGTTCCTAATCCATAAACGGTGTCGGTGGGCAATACTACTAAGTCACCACGTTTTGCCGCAGCTGTTGCGGCGATGAGGCCATCTTTTCTTTGAATTTCATTATCCATAGAAAATTTACGAATCATATTTTGATTCCAACTGTGTATCTTGGTAAACCATTTAAATCTCTTCTATCTTCTACTTTTGAAAAAGCCTTGGATTCAAGTAGATGAAAAGGAACACCGGTTTCATCCACACTAGAACCTTGCACATCTGCGTGCTCAATAGCAATAAATCCACCAGGTTTTAATAAATCTGTTGCCATCTTTATAACAATTTTTACAAGATCTAAACCATCTGTGCCACCAAATAGTGCCATTTCTGGTTCATGATCTTTTACTTCTGGTTCACGAGGAATCATCTTGTTTGGAATGTAGGGCGGATTTGAAACCAGAGCATCAACTTTTCCAACTAGAGCAGAAAAATCGCTGATTGGCTCTTGGATACTTGAATTTATTGCCACAAATTTTGCATTAGCTTTTGTTAAGTTTTCTTTATTGTTTTCAATATTTTTAGTTAAGTATTCAAATGCATCTTTTGATTTTTCAACTGCATAAACTTCACAATTGCTAACTTCAGTTGCAATAGCAAGGGATATTGCTCCTGAGCCTGCGCATAGATCAATAACAATGTTTTTGTCTTGATTCTTATCCTTTAAATATCTAATTGTTGATTCGACTACAAGCTCAGTCTCTGGTCGAGGAATGAAAACTCCTGGACCAACTTCTAAAACAAGTCTTCTAAAACCTTGTTCCCCTAAAATGTGTTGCAGAGGGATTCTTCTGACTCTTTTTTCAACCAGTTTTTCAAGTTCACGATATTGTTCATCGTCTATTTCTTTAACTAAACCAACACGACTTCTTTCAATTCCTAAAGAAAATGCGACTAAAGATTCGGCATCAAAGCGAGGACTAGGCACTCCAGCATTTTTAAGTCTTAATTCAATATCAACAAGAACACTTCTTGTTAACTTACTCAACGAGTTTCTCCTACCTCAGCCAACTTTTGTGTGATTTCCATATCCACACAAGATTGCAAAACAGGATCTAAATCACCATTTAATATTTGGTCCAAATTGTGAGATTTAAAACCAGTGCGGTGATCTGTTAAACGATTTTCAGGAAAGTTATATGTTCTAATTCTTTCTGATCTATCCACTGTTCTTACTTGTGATTTTCGAGAAGCTGATTCTTCTTGCGCTCTGGCTTCTTCGGCAGCAGAGAGTAATCTTGCTCTTAATATTCTTAAAGCTGATTCTTTATTTTGTAATTGACTTTTTTCATTCTGGCAAGAAACCACAATGCCGGTTGGGATGTGTGTAATTCGAACTGCTGAATCTGTGGTGTTAACAGATTGTCCACCGGGACCAGATGATCGATAAACATCAACTCGTATATCTTCATTATTTATTTCAACATCAATTTCTT
>CAEZTU010000038.1_pt1 | contig 8451 bp, 11 predicted proteins | sample 7264301 | NCBI WGS metagenome assembly CAEZTU01 (sample SAMEA6813812, study PRJEB35770) | freshwater metagenome | biome: Freshwater; feature: Freshwater reservoir; material: water | place: Czech Republic | collected 2017-08-18 | depth 0.5m m | reverse complement strand
TGTCGGGATCGAACCGACGACCCACAGATTAAAAGTCTGTTGCTCTACCGACTGAGCTAAAGGCCCGCTGGACTAATGCTAGTCAGATTGCGAATCCTGACTAAAAACGGCTTAAAGTTCTAAGCCTTATCTTTCTATTTTTCCGGCAATAAATAGTTCGGTGTTATCGCGTGCTTCGGAATCATCAAATTGCACCGGTGGAGATTTCATTAGATAGCTTGATGATGAAATCAGTGCTCCACCAATCTTTCTATCCATGGCAATCTTGGCGCAACGTAATGCATCAATGATTACTCCTGCAGAGTTTGGTGAATCCCAAACTTCTAATTTGTATTCCAAATTCAAAGGCACATCACCAAATGCTCTACCTTCTAGGCGAACATAAGCCCATTTGCGATCATCAAGCCAAGAAACATAATCACTTGGTCCAATGTGCACATTGCCTTTACCCATGTCGTGATCAATTTGAGAAGTAACGGCTTGGGTTTTAGAAATCTTCTTTGATTCCAAACGATCTCTTTCTAACATGTTTTTAAAGTCCATGTTTCCACCAACGTTTAGTTGCATAGTGCGATCTAATTGCACACCACGATCACCAAATAGTTTTGCTAACACACGATGAGTAATAGTTGCTCCAACTTGGGATTTAATGTCATCACCAATTATTGGAACTCCTGCATCTTTAAATTTCTTTTCCCAAACAGGATCAGAGGCAATAAAAACCGGTAATGCATTAACAAATGCAACTTGAGCATCGATTGCGCATTGGGCGTAAAACTTTGCTGCTTCTTCTGAACCAACAGGTAGATAACAAATTAAAACATCAGCTTTTGTTTCTTTCAAAACTTTAACAACATCAACTGGTTCTTCAGTTGATTCTTGAATCATTTCTTTGTAATAGCGACCTAAACCATCGAGAGTTTTACCTCTAGAAACCTTTACTCCTAAGGGTTTTACCTCAGCAAATTTAATTGTGTTATTTTCACTTGCCCACATGGCATCAGCTAAATCAAGTCCAACTTTTTTACCATCAACATCAAAAGCTGCCACAAATTCAATATCTTTAATGTGGTAATCGCCAAGTTGTACGTGCATCAAACCTGGAACTTCTTCATTGACATCGGCGTTCTTGTAATACTCAACACCTTGAATTAATGAATTAGCACAATTTCCTAATCCAACTATTGCAACCTTAACTTTACTCATGCTTGCTTCCTCTCACTAGAAATTAATTCATCGATCCATTTCAATTCACTTTCCACAGAATTCAAGTTATGATTCTGAAGTTTTATGGTGTATTGATCCATTTGTTTTTCTGTTTTTTCAATTTGGGATTCAAGTAATGCCACACGTTCTTGCAAACGGGTGCGTCTTCCTTGCAAAATTTGCAATCTAACCGCAGAAGCAGTTTTAGCAAAAAATGCAAAATATGTTAAAAAGTTTTCATCATCCCAAGATTCAGGCCCTGCTTCTTTTAAGAGGGAGGCAAATTTTTCTTTACCACTTTTTGTGATCTTGTAAGCAATGCGAGCTCTTCTGGTTAAACCAATTTCTGATTCTTGAGCATCTTCATCAATAAAACCTAAAGATTGCAATCTTCTTAACTCTGGATACAAAGAACCATATGAAATAGCAGAAAGTGGACCTAGGGTTAAAGAAACTCTTTTGCGTAGTTCATATCCATGCATTGGACCTTGGGAAAGAAGTCCCAAAACTACTACTTCCAAAGAAGTATTTTTCTTAGCCATTTTTAAGCGTTAATCCTTTATTGATATATCGACTAGATATATCAACTTAGCACCTATCTCATCTGGGGTACTAGATGCACTTGTGATTGGTGGCAACGGCTTTGCGTACACTTAAGTGCTCACCTAAAAATAATTTTTAGGAGAAAAACCGGCCTAATTAGATCAGGCCCCTGTCGTCCAGAGGCCTAGGACGCCGCCCTTTCACGGCGGTAACGCGGGTTCGAATCCCGTCGGGGGTACGTGCAATAAAAGCAGTATGAAAGAAGTAAGGCCCAGTAGCGCAGTTGGTTAGCGCGCCGCCCTGTCACGGCGGAGGTCGCGGGTTCAAGTCCCGTCTGGGTCGCTTAAATTCGGCAAATTAGTTTTTAATTTGTTTGCCGCGTTTAAGGCCAGGTAGCTCAGTCGGTACGAGCGACCGCCTGAAAAGCGGTAGGTCACCGGTTCGATCCCGGTCCTGGCCACAATTATTTTTTAAACAACTTCCAAAACATTATCGCCATCAATTTTTACAGTAATCTTTTTCAAAGCACGTTGTGTTGGACCACTTAACACATTTCCTTCGCCACTTTCATATTCAGCACCATGGCAAGGACAAATTAATTTATTTTGACTTAAATCAAAATTAACTGAACATCCTTCGTGAGTACAAATTCTTGATAATGCATAAACTTTCTCATCTTTAGTTTTAAACAAAATTGCATCAGTACCATCATTAGCAGTGAAATTAAATCCTTCACCAGCAACTAAAGCTGAAACTTGAGCAATAACAACTTCGCCACCTTGTGATTGAGTTTGCTCAGGGGCACTTTGAGTTTGCGCATCTTCGACAACTGCGTCACTTGTTGGTTCACTTGATCCACTTACTGCCTTTGTGCACGCTGTGATGACAAATGAGACAGCACTTACCACACCAATTTTTAGAAGATTTCTTCTGCTACCCATATTTTATTTCTATCACACTTTTGCAGTTTGTGGAACACCGCTTAATAATCTTTCCACAACTTCTTTAGCAGACCAACCATTTGGGTGGGTTTTCAACATATCCTCAACATCAGTAGTGGTAGCACCAAGTGTTAACAGTGGTGCTTCCTTGTAACCATCTGGTCTTTCTTGACCCAAACCAACTGCTGCTAATAAACCATTACATAAACACATTCTTCCTGCAAGTTCTTTTTCATCCCCACGTTTTTTCAAGAACGCAGATTCAGGTTCTGCTGCACAGGTGTAAGTAGCTTTTCCTGCTTCATCTAACTTTGAAGTTCTTAAATAACCAAGATCACAAAGTCTTGGTCTGGCTTTATAGGTTGATTCCTCACCAACGGTTCCGGGAAGTTCCACAACTTTGAAAGGAAAACCTGTAGGAGAAGCTCTGTGATCAGTTCTAACTTTTAGATTTCCTTTTCTGGCTGCATCAAGCATTTGTTCTCTGTATTTTGGTAATAATCCTGAATCATTACTTAACGCAAACAAAGTTCCAACTTGTACACCTTGGGCACCTAATTCAAAAGCTTCTTTAACTGCCCCTGGTGTTGATCTTCCCCCTGCTAACCAAAACGGTAAACCAACTGCTTTCATTTTTTCAAAATTAACTTCATCAAGTGGACCAAAACCAGATTCGGTTTCAACTTTTCTTCTAGGCGGTGCGTTATGTCCGCCAGCTTTCCAATGTTCCACAACAAATCCATCAGGCTTTGTGACATCGTTTCGTGCTAAATAAGAAGCTAAAACTTCGGCAGTAATAATTGCTAAAAACATTGGTCTTTGTAATTGTGGAGCTTTGCCAAAAGATTCTTGTGGATCAAAAGTTAAAGTAGGAGCAGCTATACCACTTGGTCTTTCACTATCAACACTTAAAGTTCCAGCTTTGCCTTCTGCAAAGTCTCTAATGATTTGTGGGATTTCTCTAGGAATTCCAGCACCCATTAATACTGCATCTACCCCTGCGAGCATCGCACCATAAAGGGCAGCTGGAGTTGCTGTTTGTAATTTCTCTAAAAAGTTAATTCCAACTTTGCCATTGTTTGCTTGTTTGGCTAACCAAACTTCCACAAAGTTTGCTGCTACTACTAATTGATCATGTTCGGTGTGCGCATTTAAACTTATGCGTCTCATTGGTCTGTATGGTTGACCATTTCTTCCTTCGGGTAAAAACCATTTTTCTAAAATGTGTGCACTAACTTCTGGGTAAGGAAAATGTTCTAAAGCTTGTCTCATGTGACCACCTGCGTCACCATCTTGTAAACGTCTTGCTACAACTGATTCCAGAGCAGTGCCAGAAACAACTCCCAGTTGTCCACACTTTGCTACTTCTTTAGCTAAACCCCATGATGAAACTGCAGCACCCATTCCACCTTGAATAATTGCTGGAAGACCAAGAGCTGACATTGGTGGTTTTTCCCTTTTAACTAGTTGAGCCCTAACCTTCGGTCGGGTAACTTACCGAAGCGTAGGTTTGTTAGTTAGACAATACGCCAAGTTGGCCCAAAGGCCATAGGGGGCAGTGAAGGAAATTTACTTTTCTTGAATTTTTCTTAACAACTCATGTACTTCGAGAGCGTGATACCGCCTATGCCCACCTAGTGTTTTCACGGGGGAAAGCTTGCCTGCTTTGGCCCATCTGGTCACGGTTTTTGGATCTACCCGGAAAAGTTCTGCAACTTCCCCTGGGGAAAGCAAATTAGGAGTATCGCTTGCCTCATTAGGCATTACTGATTCTCCCCCAGAGTTAATTCGCCTATACGAATATTTTGGTATACAAGTATGACAAGAAAAGTGTGCTATCAAACACAAAATTGGGCTAATAGAGGGCGTTTCCGGACATTTCGCCCATAAAGTCAGTTTTTGACTGATTTTAGGATTCAAAAAAGTTGTAGGCTAGGAGCACCAAGACTTAGTAGTTAACTCAAAAGTGTTGATGAAAAAGTCTTAAAGCCAAATTTTGTAAGAAAAAGGTGCAGGGGAAATCCTGCTTGATCTTGATTGATTTGAGTGAAGAAAGGTGTTGATTATTCAACATGGGTAGAGGACGCGCAAAAGCTAAACAAACAAAAGTTGCTCGCGATTTGAAATATGGCAGTGGTGAAACTGATTTAACCAAACTTGCTCAAGAATTAAAATCCACTAGAACTAAAGAAGAAGAAATAGAAGCTGCTTGGAATCAATTAAACAAAGATGAAGAATAAATAAGTTATTTAATTTAGGTGATCTTCAAGTTGGGATTTCAGCAAATAAGTGTCTTCCCTTCCTCTTATTCCTAAAATTTCATAAATATTCATTGTTTCCTGTTTAATAGTTGATGCGCTGTATCCCAGTTGGTGAGCGATTTCGTTGTTTGTTTTCTTTTCAGTAATCATAGTAAAAATCTTTAATTGTCTCTCCGACAATTTCTTGAATAATTCAGTATTTACAGGGATTGCTTGAAATTCAAGAGAATGTTTGTTGGAGTAGTTTTTTAGATCCAATTCTGAACTTAGGGCCGACAAATTACAAAGTGTTGTAATCAATAATTCTAGAGTGTGATCGATACTAATTTTTGATAAACTAAGCAGAGATAATGATCCAATTATATTTGTTGAAGCTTTTATTGGAATTGAAATAAGAGTTTGGACTCTGTTATCTTGGGGTAAGTTATTTAATAATTGGTAGTCAAGAAATTCGTTCTTAACAGGATTTACCCAAACAACTCTGTTTTCTTTTAAGCAATCATTAACTGGAGTTTTAACATCTATTGGTATGTCTTGCCATGCGGCAACATCTTTTTTGTCAACTCCATAGCTTGCCACAATTCTTACAGTGCCATTTTTTTGAATTTCGGTGAAAATTGCACCAAAAAAGTTGTACTCTCTTAAACTAACTGTTACTAAGTACTGGCAAATCTCTTGATAACCTAAACTTTTGGTTTTTAGAAAATTAACAAAGTCATGAATAATTTCCATATCTTTCATCACTGCCCCCCCCCGAATGTTAAAACCATTGAAAATAGTTGTTAATCCTTATGAATGAGGCCTAATTTTATGACCACATCTTTGACCAGTCAATAATTTTTTCTTATTGAAAATAGTACTTTTCGGGTCAATGATGGAAAGAGAATCAAAGGAGATTCGGGTATGAAGCACAGTTTGCTTACTCCAAGTGAAGTCGCCAAACTTTTCAAGGTTGATCCAAAGACTGTGACCAGGTGGTCTAACAACGGAAAAATCACCTGTATTAGGACAGCGGGTGGACACCGTCGATACAGATTAGAAGAAGTTCAAAAACTACTTAATGGGTCTCAAAGCGTTGCAATTTAATTAAGTTTTTCTTTAACCTTATTTGCCAGCAATGTGCCATCGACTCGGCCCACAGTTTGAGGTTGAATTATCTTCATAACTATTCCCATAGCTTTCATGCCAGTTGCCCCTTGCTTATTGGCCTCGGCAATAGCTTTACTAATAATTTCTTCTAATTCGGTTTCAGATAATGCGGCTGGTAAATATTTCTCTAATACCACTAATTCAGCAGATTCTTTATCAGCTAAATCTTTTCTATTAGCTTGCATATAAGCATCTACAGATTCTCTACGTTTTTTAGCTTCTTTAGTTAATACAGATAAAACTTCTGCATCGGTTAGTTCTCTTGATTCTTTACCGGAAACTTCTTCATTAGTAACAGCTGTTAATGCCATACGAAGTGTTCCTGAGACTACAGCGTTTTGAGCTTTGATTGATTCTGTTAAATCTTTTTTAAGTTGATCTTTTATTTGAGCCATATCCTCATTGTGCCATAACTATTAGTAAAAGGTTGGTAAGTGGCTAAAAATTGAAATAAACCTTTATGAGTTTCTAAAGTTTGTCCAGGTTAGAAACCAATCTTCATACCCCACGCAAGTGATTTCAGTTCTGCCATCTAAACATTTTGTTTGAGGATATTGCCAATAATAAATATCGGACCAAAATTTATCATCTTGGGCATTAAACACTGCACAATGATTTTTATTTGCCGTTAAACCGCAGGCTTCTTTATTTGCTGGGGCTTCCCCAAACCATTCAGCTGTTAAAGCATTTGTTTGTGGGCTAATCATCCAATCAATCCACTTATATGAACAATTTATACTTTTTGTTGACTTAGAAATCATCCAGTTGTTTACCCAGCCAGTGGTACCTTCAACAGGTTTAATGCCATTAACAATATTTGTAGGAGTATTTACCGCGTTGATAGTTTCTTGCCAACTTAACCCAATATCTACTTGATTATTTTTTATCGCATTAAAATCTGATTGATAATCTGCCCAGTAATTTCCCACAATACTTTTTTGACTTACGATTAAATCCATCACCGCATCAAATTGATTCTGATCTAATGAATAAGGATCAGTAATTTGTAAGTTTGGGTTTGCTTTCATCAAATACAGGGCTGCAATTGCAATTGTCATAGGTGAATCGTGAACTGAAATTTTTCCAGCAAAATCACTTTCTGGATTATAAGTTAGTGCCCAATTAATGACTTGATTATTCATTTTACTTATGTTGTAGGTAAGAAGATTAACTCCACGGCCTTGAGCAACCCCGTAGATATTTTCTTCTACTTTGTTCCAACTTCTTTCCTTTAAATCATCAAATAAGTTTTCATAATTTGCTAATAAATAAGTATTGATTGGTTGAACACTTGTTGATTCAATAAGTCCAAAAGATATTTCACTAGGGGCAGAAACAATGTCATAGCCACCTGCTCTCATTAAATTAAGTGCTTCTTGGGGTGTATTAAATGTTTTTACAGAAACGTCACAACCGGTGTTTTTTTCGAAAGGTGTAACCCAATCAATAACAGGATCAATGTTTCCTTCTTCGGCATAACCTGGCCAAACTAAAACATTTAAATTATTTTCACTATCCCCAACAGGTCCTGCATACATTCCTTCTTCTTTATTAACATCAAGACTTTGACCTTCAAAAGTATTTTCAGAAGAACCACAACCTGCCAATAGCAAGGAGGTGGTAACAAATAGTGGGAATAAAATCTTGGGCTTCACTGAAAAAACCTTACTGGGATTAACTATTAACCCAAATCTTGAGCACTTAATAGGGGTAAAACTGTGCTTAAATCGGCTCTTTCTCCTGATGCAGAAATCAAACCTTTAGATTTAGCAGTTACCCAAGTAGTTTTTCCGATCGCTAAATGGATCCATGTTTTTGCATCCATTTCAATAACAGCTGGTGGTGTACCGCGTTTGTGTTTGATGCCCTCTATAACTTGAACAGCAGCATGCGGAGGAATTCTTACCTCAACGCTGTTTCCTGGAACTTTTTCGTGCAGTAATTGCAAACAGTATTTGACAGCAACTTGTTCAGTGGTTTTTGAGATTTCAAGATTGTGCTCATAGCTTAAAATCAAATTCTTTAATTCTTGTAAGCCCTCTTCTTTACTGGGCGGATTTCTTACTCCTTGTTTAGGAGACATTTTAAGACTTAGCAGGCGTATTTTGCCAAGCTTGCCATGCTGAGGAAACCATTGACTTTAAATCGTTTTTGGCTTCCCAATTTAAATCACTCTTTGCTTTTGACACATCTGCAATTGTTTGAGCTGGATCTCCAGGGCGTCTGTCAACAACTTCGTAATTAATGTTTTTTCCCAAAACTTCTGAGATAGTGTCCATTAGTTGCTTAACGCTAAATCCTTGACCGCGACCAATATTTATGATTCCACAGTAATTTTCATTCAATAATTT
>CAEZTU010000036.1_pt1 | contig 8982 bp, 13 predicted proteins | sample 7264301 | NCBI WGS metagenome assembly CAEZTU01 (sample SAMEA6813812, study PRJEB35770) | freshwater metagenome | biome: Freshwater; feature: Freshwater reservoir; material: water | place: Czech Republic | collected 2017-08-18 | depth 0.5m m | reverse complement strand
CACCTGGACTGTGTTAACAAAGGATAGAAAGATGTCTGCCCAGTTTGAGCACACGCTTGTCGTGACTAAAACTGGGGCAGACATTCTTACTTTGCCTTCTAGTTAACGACTACTTCTCCAACTTTTTTATTACCGATTCTGAAAATAACTGTTCCACCTTTGGAAAGTTTTTTTCTAGTAGTAATGGAGATATCGCCCTTGATATTGGCTTTACTGGATCCAATGAATACGGATTTGCCCTTAGCTGGTTTGAAGGAAATCGTTACCAATTTAGATCTATTTTTACGCTCTAAATCAAGTTTGATACTTCTAAGTCCAGCTACCTCTTCACTTACTCTCGCAATTTGTTTCGCAGAAGAGGTTGCAGAGTTTGTCGCAGTGGGAGTTGTACTAGTTGCTGTTACAGAATCTGGTGAATAACTCTGTGGAGCTAGTGCATCATATGAAGCCCTCCAACCAAAAACCGCTCCATCAAATACAACTGCAGAGCCATCTCCTACAGGAGATTCATGCCAGCGATTACTTGTTAACGCTGGATATTGGACATGTGCGCTTAGATTTTGATTTCTGGGGAACTGTCCAAACCCTGGCTGATACCTCCAGCGTCCCGCAGAAAAAGAACTAGTCGTTACCCCGCTAACCGTTCCGTCTGCTGCAGTTTTGGCAAACGTAAAAGTTGTTGAAGACGGAACAGATGCAATAGTCGCAGAGTCGTACCAATCGGAACCTTTATAGACATCCACATAGTGACCAACTTTGAATTCATGATTTGAACTCGTTGTGACAGTAGCTATGTTTGAGTTAATGACTAGGCCAGCAACTGTGGAGCTCACAGTTTGAGTACTACTTCCTCCTATCCAAAACTTCCAATCATTAGAACTTCCAAAGTTGTTTATTTTGTCGACCATTCCAAAACCATTGGCTGAAAAAGAAAGTCTTGAACTTGTTTGTAACAATGCCAGGACCTCTCTTGCGGTTTGTTCACCTGCGTCACCAATCAAATATGCCGGTACCGTAATACAAAGAACTTCTGAAGATCTTGCGTTTTTGTAATCAAGAACTACAGCAATTTGATCTTCTGACCCAGAAGTCGGATTGGACGGACACAACGAAGAATAAGTTGCGCTGTACTCAGTTGAAGTAACTGCGTTTACTGGCGTTACAAAAACAAAACTTGTAAAACTTAAAGCTAGTAGTGCTAATAATCTTGCTACTTTGTTTCTCATTTATTTTCCTCCGGTTAATGCCGAGTTTGGAGGAACGGAATTACACAAAAAGGCAACAAAAAAACCCTGACAAACATGTCAGGGGACGAAAGTTACCTTAAAAATCGTAACCCCGCCCCGCTTTCCACGACGGTGCGAAATATTTGACTAAACCACTTCAGGTAACCCGACTTATCGCTAATACTTCTTGGCCACAAATAAATTTGTGTGCGATCCACGGTTGCGGGACAGCGTCAGCTTCCGACTGACTTCCCCTGATAAAACATCGGGTTTTTGTCCTTGCCCTGAACACAATATTCATATTTTTGGTTTTTTCAAGAATTTCGACTTAAAACACGCCAATGTTTCATATGATGATTAGGGCCCTTTAAGAAGAAAAGAAAAATGTCAAAAATCGAACATCTCGAATATGCTCTTTCCAAGATTGCTGATGTAGCCGATTTTCCTAAACCAGGAATCCTGTTTAAAGATATAACACCACTTTTGCAAGACAAAAAAGCTTTCAGTGATGCGGTTGATGATTTGGCTAGTCATTTAAATGGTGCCAACAAAGTTGCAGGTATTGAATCAAGAGGTTTTATTTTTGCAGCAGCAATAGCTGCAAAACATAATTTAGGGTTAGTTTTATTAAGAAAACCAGGCAAACTTCCCAGACCCACTCACGTGGTGCAGTATCAACTTGAATATGGATTTGACTCTTTAGAAATGCATCAAGATGCACTTGATAAAAATGATGCGGTTTTGCTTGTCGATGATGTCTTAGCAACAGGTGGAACATTGTTGGCTGGAACTGAGTTAATTACTAAAACAGGTGCCAAGTTAGCAAATTGTGCGGTATTTATTGAGATTTCAGCACTAAATGGGCGCAATCGCCTAGGTTCAATACCCGTTCATTCCAGCATCATCGTCTAAATTCATTACTAATTCAATAAAGGGAGTTAGTAAATGATTAACGCACCTGCCCGTTTAATGGCGGAATTTGTAGGAACCTTTGCACTTGTTTTACTTGGTGCAGGATCAATTCTAAGTGGTGCTGATATCACAGGCATTGCACTTGCTCACGGTATTGCCATCTTTGTATCTGTTTCAGCTTTTGCTCATATTTCAGGTGGTGCATTTAATCCTGCGGTAACTATCGCGCTTTGGGCAACAAAAAGAATTAAATCATTAGATGCACTTGCCTATATTGTTACCCAATTACTCGGTGGATTATTAGCAGCGTTTCTATTGAAATTTGCTTATGGTTCATTTGCTCAAACAGTTGGTGTTCCAACACTTGCTCAACCAATCAAACCTCTTTATGGTTTATTAGTTGAAGCTGTTGCCACATTTCTTTTGATGATGGTAATCATGGGAGTTGCAATTGATTCTCGTGGCACATTTTCTGCTGTGGCAGGATTACCAATCGGTTTAATCATCACCGCCGACATTTTGTTCGCAGGACCACTAACCGGTGGTGCCATGAACCCCGCTCGTTGGTTTGGTCCAGCAATAGCCTCAGGTCAATTAGATAACTTCTGGATCTGGATTCTTGGTCCAATCTTGGGTGCTCTAGCCGCAGTATTTCTTTATGACGGGCTTGTTAAACCAAAGAAGTAACTAGTACATAATTAGTCCATGATCAATTGGCCAGCCGATACTTTGACGCTGGCCATTGACATTGGTGGTTTAGGAATTAAAGCCAGCGTCATAAATAAAGATGGCGAAATGGTTTGTGAACGAATTCGAATGGAAACTCCTTACCCTTCACACCCAGAAGGTTTTTCGCAAATTGTTGCGGACTTTGTAAAGGACTTACCAAAAGCAAATCGTGCCAGTGTGGGTTTTCCTGGTTTAGTTCGAAATGGTGTTGTGGTGATGGTTCCATCCCTTTCTCGTTTAGTTAAAGATGGACCAAAAGATCCAGGTTTAGTGCAAGCCTGGAAAGGTTTTGATTTACAAACAGAAATGACTAAAGCATTAGGTATGCCAACAAAAGTTGCCAATGATGCAGATATTCAAGGAGCCGCTGTTATTAAGGGTGAAGGTTTGGAATTTGTAATGACTCTTGGAACAGGTGTTGGCACAGCTCTTTTCCAAAACGGAGTTTTACTTCCCCACCTAGAACTAGGGCATGCACCCTTTAGACAAAGTGAAGAATTTGAAGAACAAATTGGTAATGCTGCCAGAGAACGAATTGGTGTTGAAAGATGGACCAAAAGAGTTATCAAAGCTATTGCTAAATATGATCAATTTCTTTATTACGATCACTGTTATGTTGGCGGTGGTAATGCTAAACACATTAAAGGTTTAGATCTTGGTCCAAAAGTAACAAGAGTTAGCAACAAAGCAGGACTTTTGGGTGGTTCAAGAATTTGGGACTTAGAAGCGAGTTAAAACTAGTCTCTGTCCCCTTCTTTTTCATTTTCTTCTTTGTTTTCATCGTTGTTATTGGATACGGCTGCAGGTGTAGGAAGCGTTTCAATAGTTGAGCCCAAGGCTCCAAGAATAAAAGTATCTAAAGCCTGATTAGGTTTAGTTGATTGGCCATGTTGATTTGCAAACGCTGCTGTGGCATCAGTTCCACAAAGATTAGTGATATTCGTAGCACCACCTGGATGAGAATTTATGTAGGCAGTCAAGTTATAGACGTTGTTAGAAACTACGGCCCAACAATTAGCAGGAGTATTTTTTTGAGCAACTGTTTGCATGGAAAGTTCGATAGGACCTGTTGAATCTGGTTTTAATGAATTAGTTGTTTCGCCAGCAACACTTGGAGTAGTAACAGCATTAAGTCTTTTTTCCCATGAAGCTTTTGCCCCAGAGTGACCTGCTAAATAGGAAATCACTAACGCAGTAATAGCCAAAATTACGCCGATGTAACCAAATATTGAATTAAATCTATTTTTATTCTTGAGTAGAAAAACCCAAATTAATGCAACAGCAAGGAGCAATCCTGCAACAATTACTACTTTTTCGCCCCACTCTGTGTGCTGAGATGGAGTTCCAACTCTGATACTAAGCGCTTCTCCAGATTCTTTAGCAATAAATGCACTTACCAGCGAAATTGCTAGACCAATCAAAGTTAGGGCTGAATAATGCTTTCTAAACTTTGGAAAAAGAACAATTAAAATCAGCCCTATTGCTGAAATAGGAAGAATAACCACAACAAGATGAGTTACTAAAGAATGCAGTGGTAAGCCAAGGAATAAATCAAAAATTCCATTTGAATTCATATATTCATCTAATCATGTTGAAAAGTTTTCCAACTAACCCGGTGATACTTTGTGGCCCCAAAACTCTTTATGGCCTCTAAATGCTCAGGGGCGGCATAACCTTTGTTTTCAGCCCAAAAATAATTTGGAAATTCTTTACTTAATTCAGCCATCATTTGATCTCTTGTTGTTTTTGCAACAATTGAAGCGGCAGCAACAGAAGCACAAGTTAAATCTGCTTTTACTTGGGTGATTATCTTTAAATCAGCACTGAGTGGTCCATCATCAAATTCTTTTTCAAACATATTTTGGGTTTCTTTTTCTGGCATTAACCAGTTATGTTTTCCATCAAGAATTAGATGATCAGGTTTTGCTTCTAATTGCACTAAAGCACGCCTTCCAGCTCTTCTCAATGCCCTGGTGAGGCCAATTTCATCTATTTCATCGTTTGAGGCATGACCCACCGCAAAGTCTTTTACCCAAGTTTTAACTAAAGGTAATAATTCTTCTCTTTGTTCGTGTGTTAAGAGTTTTGAGTCAGCTAAATTCTCTGGAGGATTAACACAATCAACACTTATAACTGCAACTCCCACACTTACTGGTCCTGCTAAACAGCCACGACCAACTTCATCCATGCCAGCAATTAGTTTTGCGCCACGAGAAAATAGATTGTTTTCGAAATCGAGTGTAGGTCGATTCTTTTTAGCTCTGGGCATCAGGAATTGCTTTAAACGCATCAGGAATACCTAAAGTTGCAAATCTGTTAAATGGCCAAATTCTTAATTGCACTGGTCCCACCACATTTTTTACCGGAACCGTTCCATAAGCAGTTTCTAAATGAAATCTGGAATCTCTACTATCAGGCCTGTTATCACCCATCACAAAGATTCTATTTTTAGGAACAGTTATTTCAAACTCAACCTGATTTGATTCAACGCCTGGTTTTATAAATTCTTCATCAAGTAGTTCTTGTCCATTAACAACAATTTTGCCATTTTCAGAACAACACTTAATGGTGTCACCTTGTGTTCCAATTACTCTTTTTACTAAATCATCTCCTGCATCAGATGGAAGTAAACCCACCACACTCAAAAAGTGTAAAAATGTATTTCGATTTGATTCATATTCTGGTAACCAATCACCTGGATCTTTAAAGACCACAATTTGACCGCGTTGAATTTCAGTAAATGGTTTAGTTATTTTGGTGGCAATTATTCGATCTTCTAATAAGAGTGTGTCTTCCATTGAAGCACTTGGAACATAAAACGCTTGAAAAACAAATGCGCGCACAATGGATGAAAGAATTAAAGCTATTCCCACAACGATCAGCAGTTCGCGAACTGCTGCCCAAAGGGCGCGCAATTTAATTAGTTTTGTTTGTCAGCAGGTGCATCAGCAGCTGGTGTTTCAGCAACTTCAGCAACTGGTTCTGCGGCAGGAGTTTCAGCAGCAACTTCCTCTTTTGCTACAGGTGCTTCTGCTTTAACTTCTTCAATAACTTCGTCGTTCTTGACTTCAACTGTTTCATCAACTGCGACTTCAACATCTTCATCAGTCACAACTGCTGCAGCTAAATCACCACGAAGTTCTTTAATCTTGGATGCCTTACCGCGAAGATCGCGTAGGAAGTACAACTTGCCACGACGAACATCACCGCGTGAAACAACTTCAATTTTTTCAATAGTTGGAGTGTGTATGGGAAATGTTCTCTCCACACCTGTTCCAAAAGAAACTTTTCTCACTGTGAAGGATTCTGAAATTCCTGCACCTTGTTTACGAATAACAATGCCCTGGAATAACTGGATACGTGAACGGGTACCTTCAATAACTTTCACGTGCACTTTGACAGTGTCACCAGTTCTAAATGATGGGACACCTTTTTTAAGACTTACTTTGTTTAACGCATCTAAACGGTTCATATTTACTCTTCTGATCTGCAACGCTCACAGGTCGTTCAGTCTTTGTTCGGTTAAAGCCGGATTATTACTACTTATATAGCCCTTATATTCCCCTGTGGCGAAATATTGAACTCATCTAAATCCGTGAAGCCCCATTCTGCCAAGACCAGCAGCTAGGCCTTTAGGTCGGGTCGAAACTTCCTCGTGCGCTTAATCGCCTCATCTTTTCGCCACTGGGCGATCTTGGCGTGATCTCCACTAATGAGTACTTCGGGAACTTCTAGACCTCTCCATGAGGCAGGCCTGGTGTAAATAGGGCCTTCTAACAGGTTGTGCATAGAACCTGGGGCAAATGAATCATCACTTACCGAATCTTCGTTTCCAAGCACTCCATGAATTAGTCTTGACGTTGCTTCCAAAACAACTAAGGATGCAACTTCCCCGCCTGCGAGCACGTAATCTCCAATACTTATTTCTAATACTTCTCTAAATCCACCACTGTTTTGATAATGCTCAACGACTCTGGAATCAATTCCTTCATAGCGTCCATTTATAAAAACAAGGTGATCGAAAGAAGATAATTTGATTGCCATTTCTTGGTTGAACACTTTGCCCGAAGGTGTTGGAACCACTAAAACAGGTTTGGTTTTTGCCCGACTTAAGACTGAATCAATTGCTTCTCCCCACACAACTGGTGACATGACCATGCCTGGTCCTACGCCATAAGGCGCATCGTCAACCGTTTTGTGTTTATCTTGAGTAAAAGCTCTTAAATCATGAATTTCTACTTCAACTAAACCTGCTTCTTGAGCTTTACCGAATAGGGATAGTTTTAATGGTGCAAAATACTCGGGAAAAATTGTGATTAAATCAACGCGCATCTTCAGCATTTTCTTCATCAAATAAACCACTTGGTGGATTCATCACAATTCGTTTGTTTTTGATATTGACTTCGGGTACAAGTTGATTAACAAAAGGAACCATGACTTCTTTGTTTTCGGGGGTTTTCACCACAATTAGAGCTTGAGCACTTCCTGGTAATACTTCTTTAACTACCCCAAGTTTTTCATTTTTTTGGTTGAAAACTTCTAGATCAATTAATTGAAATTCGTAGAACTCGTTATTGCCTGTTGGTGTTTGAGATGGATCAACTTCTACGACAAGTAATTTGCCTCGAACTTTATCTACTTGGGTGCGATCTTGAATTTCTTCAAATTTTATTAATAATCTTGATAAATGCCATCTTGTTGCAGCAACAGTTAAGACTTGATTTGTTTCTTTTAAAGTGATTTTCGCACCGATGGCAAATCTATTTTCCGGATCATCGGTGCGAACTTCAACACTTATTTCGCCATGAACACCGTGCGGGCGGCCTAAGCGGCCAACAACAACGTCCATATTGATTGCGCTTTTTATTGCGCGTCTACGTCCACGAAATCAATACGAGTACTGCGGCCACCTTGAAGTGCATTAACCACAGTTCTAATTGAAGTTGCAGTGCGACCATTTCGACCAATTACTCGGCCTAAGTCTTCGCCATTAACTGTAACTTCTAAAGTTCTGCCACGCTTTGTTGTTTTTTGTTCAACAGCAACATCGGATGGGTGATCAACAATTCCTTTAACCAAATGTTCTAAGGCATCTTCAATCATTCTGATTTAGCCTCTTCTGCAGCTGGTGCTTCTGCTGGAACTTCTTCTGCTGGAGTTTCAACAACTTCAGCAACTGGTTCTTCAGCTTTTACTTCTTCTGCTGCTGGTGCTGCTTCTTCTTTTACTTCAGCAACTACTTCTTCAGCTTTTGGTTCTTCAACTTTGGCTGCGACCACTGGTTTTGGTCTTGGATTCTTTTCTTCTTCTTCTCTTTCAGCCAAGTTTTCTTTCAATGCTTTTTCATATTTAGCAGCATGATCTGCTTTTGGTGGAGCAACTCTAACTTTGCTGGTGGTATCTTTCTCACCTTTAAATTTTTGCCAATCACCTGTTAGTTTTAGTAAGGCCACAACTGGTTCTGTCGCTTGTGCGCCTACTCCTAACCAGTAAGCAACTCTTTCTGCATCAATTCTGATTACTGATGGATCTTCTTTTGGTTGGTAAATTCCAATTTCTTCAATGGCACGACCATTTCGTGCGGTACGAGAATCAGCCACAACAACGCGATACATCGGTTGGTGGATCTTGCCTAAACGCTTTAACTTGATTTTTACGGCCACGAATTATTCTTTTCTGTTTAAGGGGTTTTTAAACCTGGGACTCTTAGTTTGGCAGAGAATAGTCCCAGACACCCCAAATACCCCTACCCCATAGAACATATATGTTCTATATACTGGGTAAATGGACCTGGATTTAGAGAATTTAAGGCTAAGACTTCGTTTAACCCAAGCAGAATTAGCTGAAATCATGGATATTTCCCAACGAAGAGTCTCAGCCATTGAAAATGGTCCTGACATCCAATTAAGCACTTTAAGAAAATATGTGGAATCCCTTGGTGCAAATTTGGAAGTAAACGCAATCATGCGAGGCGAACGAATAGCAATTTTGTTGGATTAACTTAACTTAAATCCAGATCCCATTTCATTTTCATCGGGTAATTTTATTCCTTGTTCTTGTAAAGCTCTTTTAGCAGGATTGCCACTTCGTTTAGCACCTTTGCCAGGTTTTTGTT
>CAEZTU010000034.1_pt1 | contig 10015 bp, 8 predicted proteins | sample 7264301 | NCBI WGS metagenome assembly CAEZTU01 (sample SAMEA6813812, study PRJEB35770) | freshwater metagenome | biome: Freshwater; feature: Freshwater reservoir; material: water | place: Czech Republic | collected 2017-08-18 | depth 0.5m m | reverse complement strand
CATGAAAATGTCCTTCTTCTGCTTATTTAGTTTTTAATTAAACAAGCTGTTTGGTTGTTTTGAATTAATCAATTTGATTAATTCACCTGACATCCGCTCATTTGCATTAGCGCTACAAGATTTCTGTAGACCGTGCCCGCAAGTGGTCTGGGGTGAATTTCTTCCAGCTACCGGATGTGCGAAGTCACCTGAATTATTAGTCCTGGTGCTAAAAGTAAATATTACTTACGACCAATCACCCCTATTTCTCTTACCCCTAAATACTCTTCCCACAGCCCTTATTTACACACAAATAAACAGCAATTCTGAGTTGGGTTTGTTCAAAAACCTGAAGAATATCTAAATGCCTATTTTTGTGTTGTTAGCCAGTTTGATCCTGATTCCCCCAATACCGGGGGCGATTCAGGTAAAAGATTTTGATTTGCCCAAAGAAGTTTTTGCCAGCGGACATCGAGGAGTTGACTACTTATCAACTTTTGGCACACCTGTTGTTGCAGCAGCAGATGGTGTGATTACCCATGCTGGCGTAATAGCAAATAGATGGACGATAAGTGTGACACATAATGAACTTCGCACAACTTATGAACCTGTTAAACCGATAGTTAAAATGGGAGATTTTGTTAAGCAAGGTGAAATAATTGGTTATTTACAACAAATTGGTTCTCATTGTTTTCCTCAAAGTTGCCTACATTTTGGATTAAAGCAAGGCAAGAATTATTTGAACCCTATGATTACCAATTCTAGAAAATATCCTCGATTACTTCCTTTATATCCTTAAGCTCTTGGATGAGCATTTGCAAAAACTTCTCTTAATCTTTCAATTGTTACGTGGGTATATTTCTGGGTTGTAGCAAGAGATGAATGTCCCAACAGTTCTTGCACAATTCTTAAATCAGCTCCCCCTTCCAACATATGTGTTGCGGCACTATGCCTTAAATCATGTGGGGAGACATTAACTAAACCTTCAACTCTTGCTATTGCGTTAGTCAAAATTCTTCTAACTTGTCTTGTATCTAAGCGTTTTCCTCTGGTGCCTAAAAACAAAGCATTTCCTGATTTTTCATTAGCTAATTCTGCCCTAGCTTTTGTTAGATAGGTTTGAATTGCTTCTTTTGCAGGTTGACCAAAGGGCACTACTCTTTCTTTATTTCCTTTACCGATAACTCTCATAGTGCAACGTGTTAAATCTAGATCTTTAATATCAAGTCCTGTTAATTCACTAACTCTTATTCCAGAAGAATAAAGAACTTCCAAAACAGCGTGATCTCTCATTCGAATTGTCACAGAATTTTCTTCATCATCTAGATTTGAGGCAGTTTGCATTAAATTACTTGCCTGTTTTTGAGCTAAAACATTTGGCAAAGTTCTATTTACTTTAGGTGATATCAATCGAACAGCAGGATCAGTTTTGATTAAACCTTTTTGAAATGCCCAAGTACTAAAAACCCTAACTGTGCTACTTCGTCTAGAAATAGTTGAATTTGAAGACCCTTTCTTTTTTTGGTCTGCTAGCCATAATCTAAAGGTGTTTAATTCTAAAGAATCTAAATTCTTAATTCCTGTTGCTGATGCAAATTCAAGAAAGAGTTCAAGATCTGTTTTGTATGTTCGAACAGTATTTGGACTTCTATTTTTTTCTATCTCAAGATATGTTACAAAATTCTTCACCACATCGCTGAACCAATCTGATGAATTTGTCATAACTTAATATTCCCACATCTTTTATAAATACTGCTTACAAACCTGCCTTTGTTGGGATTTGGCCTAAAGGCAGAATCAATTCCAATATCTGTTGGAAGTTACTTACTGACTCAGCTTCCCTATTTCTGATCAGCTCATTTGTTCCCATACTTGAAGTTGAATTAATCGAACCAGGAACAGCCAAAACAAGTCTGTGTAACTTTAAAGCATGTCTGGCAGTGGAAAGTGCGCCAGAAATTTCTGCTGCCTCCACCACCAAAGTCGCTTTGGAAAGGGCCGCAATAATTCTGTTTCGATCTAAAAAATAATTCTTTGTGGGGCTTCTTCCTGGAGGATACTCACTAATAATGAGTCCATTGTTGTTTATCTTTTCAAATAAAAACTCATTTTTCGAAGGATAAAGTTTATTTAAACCATTTGCCTGCACACAAATTGTTGCACCTTTAGCATTAAGTGCTCCGTGATGACTTGCAGTATCAATTCCGATTGCTCCTCCAGAAACCACACTAAAACCAGTTGCGCCTAAATCAAATGCGAATTCTCCGGCAATGCTATTTCCATAAATTGTTGATTTTCTTGTCCCCACAATAGAAATACATTCTGAATTCATCAATTCAATGTTGCCTTTATAGAAGATGCCAAATGGCATGTTAGAACCTAAGTCGTTTAAAGATTTGGGCCAATCTGAATGATTTGAAGACATATATTGGATTGAATTTGTGTTGAGTATTTCTTTGAGTTGTCCAATATTTTCAAAGCTACTTATTCTAAGTTTTCTTCTCTTCTCGAAAGCATTTGTTGCTTGGCTGGTATTAATTAGTTTGAGAGTTTCAAAAGCCCCAAAATTTGTGACATTTTTCCAAGTAGATTGATCACAAGTATCGGAGATCCAACTCAAGGCCAAAAATGCGTCGTCTTCAGAAAGAATATTTTTCATTAATCAATAATGACTAATTTGAGTAGGTATTTGTTTTAATTTATATAAACTGTGAATAACTTAAAGCTGTGGATAAGTTTAATTACCCAGAATCTTTTGCCACTCTTGGCGATAAAGTGAGTCTTTTGCAGCATCCATAATGATGAAGAATTTAACCATTTTAAATTGCTCTTCACTTGGAAATACCCATCTATTCTGAGCCAATTCGGGATCTAATTTCTTAGCCTCTTCTTGAGCTCCAACTACTGGGCTGACATATCCAACATATTGCGCAACTTCAGCTGCAATTGCTGGTTGATAAAAATAATCAACTACTTTTTCAGCAAACTCTTTGTTTTCAGACCCTGAAGGGATAAGTAAATTATCTGCAAAAACTAAACCACCAGATTCTGGAACTTCAAAACCAAAATCACCACCTAATTGCCACAAGTCACCTGCATATCCAACAATTGCTGCAACGTCGCCATTTTCTAAGGCTAAAGCAGATTCATTTCCAACTATTTGTTGTATCTGACCAGAATCAATTTGGCTTTTAACATATTCAAGTGCTTTCACAAATTCTTCATCGGTGAAATTGTTCAAATCTGCACCAAGCCAAGCCATGACTAGTGGAATTGAATCAGCCATCTCTGAAGACATCAATATTTGACCTTTAAGTCTTGGGTCAAAGAATTGGTCCATTGATGATATCTGGTCAACGCCTAGTAAATCTTTAATTTTTTGTTTGTTAAAACCAATACCTGTAAAACCTGACTGCCATGGAATCGTAAATTTTCTCTCAGGGTCATATGCTGCGCCTAGATATGAGGGAATCAAGTTATTAACCACATTGGGCATATTGGTTTTATCGAATTGCTCTACGAAACCATTTCTAATCCAAGGCATAACAAAATCATCTGTAACCACGATCAAATCTCGACCGATTGAATCTCCTTTATCTAATAAAGGTTTTACTTTAGAAAAGAACGCCGCGTTGTCATCAATATCTTCTGTGTAAGAAATATTTATACCTAATTCTTTTTCGCAGCTTTCAACAAGAGGAAATGCGCTTTGCTCATCAACGGGCATATACAGAGTAAAATTTGACCAATTAACTGTTACAGCTTGTGAATTAGTTTCCGAATCTGAACTGGTTGAACATGAACTAAGTGAACCTACGACAGGAATTGCTAAAGAAGAAATAGCAACATTTTTTAGTAAATTGCGTCTTGCTAGTTGGGGACGCGGGGGCAATGGATCAGTCACTTCACCTCACTAAAAGTCTTAGCGGTCTTCTAACAATGGTCTTGCGTGATTAACAGTTTTACCATCTTTTAATGCTTTTCGTCTAGCCGCAATTCCAGAAAGAGCTTCTAAAACAACTCGGTTAGCCAACAAAGCGGTAATTTCAGCATGGTCATAGGCAGGAGCTACTTCAACTACATCCATTCCCACAACAGGCAATTCGATAGAAATTTTTCTCACCGCATCTAAAAGTTGTCGAGAGGTCAATCCCCCAGGTTCAGGAGTTCCAGTACCTGGAGCAGATCCTGGATCAACAACATCAATGTCAACACTTAAGAAAATTCCATCTACATCCTTGATGGCATTTTTCATAACTTCATCCAAAATAACTTCGAAACCGCGTGAAACTATTTCACTCATTTCATATGAACGCATTTCTTGTTTTGCCATCCAAGCCAGAATGTCTTCTGGTGGCCAATAACCTCTTAAACCAATTTGAAAGAATTTACTTCCTTTAACGGCACCTGATTCAATTAACTGTCTCATTGGTTGACCATGGCCTACTAATGAACCAAAAGTTATTTCACCAGTATCAGCATGGGCATCAAAATGTAAAATAGCAATTTTTCCCCAACCAACTGCTTTGGCAACACCTGTGGCATTTGGCCAAGTAACAGTGTGATCTCCACCCAGAATTAAAGGAATAGCACCAGATTTCGCAACTTTTTCAACAACAACTTCTAAAGCAGCGCAAGATTTGTTAATGTCACCTGAAAACATTTCCACATCGCCAGCGTCTTTAACAACAATATCTTTTAAACCATCCATTCTTGTTGCTAAATGTGGACGAGAACCATCATGTGGCAAATAATCTGTTGCTCTAATTGCAGAGGGGCCAAGTCTTGCCCCAGATCGATAACTTGTTCCCCCATCAAAAGGGGCACCAATAATTACAACATCTGCGTCTTTGTAAGTATTTTCTTCATTGAAATCACACTCAGGAATACCTAAGAATGTAATGTTTGGTCCAAACATTGATCCGTAACGCATTAGTTTTGTGGAAATCCTAAATTGATTCCGCCATGACTAGGGTCAAGCCATCTAGAAGTTATAACTTTTCCTCTGGTGTAAAAATTAACACCTTCAGTTCCATGCGCATGGGAATCACCAAACAATGAGTTTTTCCATCCACCAAATGAATAGTAAGCAACTGGCACAGGAATTGGAACATTTACTCCAACCATGCCAACTTCAATTTCGTTTTGGAATCTTCGGGCAGCTCCACCATCATTTGTAAATATTGCTGTTCCGTTTCCATATGGATGATCATTAACAATTTTTAGGGCTTCTTCGTAAGTTTTTACTCGAACCACACTTAAGACTGGTCCAAATATTTCGTCTGTATAAATAGTCATATTTGTTTTCACATTGTCGAAAAGTGTTGGGCCTAGCCAATAACCATCTTTGGCGCCATCTGCTTGAACATTTCGTCCATCAACAACTGCAGTTGCACCTTCTTTAATTCCTGCCTCAACATAGGAAGCAACTTTGTCTCTATGTTGTTTAGTTACAAGTGGTCCCATATCAGAATTCTTTGTGCCATCTCCTGTTACAAGTTTGCCCATACGATCAACAATTCTTTTAATCAATTCATCAGCAACTGGCTCAACGGCAACCACAACAGAAATAGCCATACATCTTTCTCCAGCTGATCCAAATCCTGCATTAATTGCGGCATCAGCAGTTAATTCAAGATCTGCATCAGGTAAAACAACCATATGGTTTTTTGCTCCACCTAAAGCTTGAACACGTTTACCGTTTTTGGTTCCTGTTTCATAAACATATTTTGCAATTGGAGTAGAACCAACAAATGAAATTGCTTTAACTTTTGGATGTTCTAGTAAACGATCTACTGCTACCTTGTCGCCATTGATAACTGTGAAAACACCATCAGGTAATCCTGCTTCTTTCCAAAGTTTTGCTAACCAAATCGCAGCACTTGGATCTTTCTCACTTGGTTTCAAAATAAAAGTGTTTCCTGCCGCTATTGCAATGGGGAAAAACCACATTGGCACCATTGCCGGGAAATTAAACGGGGTAATTCCTGCTACAACTCCAACGGGTTGTCTTATGGAATAAACATCAACACCGTTACTTACTCCTTCACTAAATCCACCTTTTAAAAGGTGAGGAATACCACAAGCAAATTCAACGACTTCTTGGCCTCGAGTTACTTCACCAAGTGCATCAGACAAAACTTTGCCATGTTCACTAGTAATTATGGCTGCTAATTCTTCTTTTTTATTATTTAATAATTCTCTGAATTTAAAAACAATTTGAGCTCGTTTTGTTAAAGAAGTATCACGCCACATAGGAAATGCTTTTGCTGCTGACTCGATTGCTTCATCTATTGTGGAAAGTTCAGCAAAATCAACTTCACCTGTTTTCAAACCCGTGGCAGGATTAAAAACCTCACCTTTTCGCTTAGCTGTTCCTGACCAACGTGCACCATTTATCCAGTGGGTGATGTGATTGGTCATTTGAGGTTATCCCCTTTAAATTTAATTGTTAATTAATCTTGGTAGTAAGCGTAATCAGGAGTCAAAGCCTAAGCCTAACCAGTCAAGCAGTTTTAGCCACAAATTTCTTTTTCCCCCGTTGTGATCTGCTCTATCAATCGACCAGCGAGTCAAATTTATTACCCAAGTCTTAAAAGGCTCTGGAGGAAATGGCAGAGGCTTGGTTCTAACCATGGACAGTTTGGTTCTTTCGCTTTTTCTGTCATAAACCAAATCTAAAAGCGTTAACGCTGCAAACCTGGATGAACCAACACCTAAACCTGTGAAACCTGCCGCATATGCAACTTTTCCACGCATTGATGTTCCCCAAAAAGGTGTGAACCTAGAACAAGTATCAATTGCTCCTCCCCATTTATGGGAGAAACCAATTCCTCTTAAAGCTGGAAATGTTCTATATAGATGTTCTGCCAACATGGCAAAAGATTCATCTGATTGTTCATATTCCTTGATTACTTCGTTTCCATAGTGATAAACCGCGTCATAACCGCCCCAAAGCATTCTTCCGTCTTTTGTTAAACGAAAATAATGAAATTGATTAAATGCATCACTGCAACCAAATGGTTCATTCCAGCCAATTGATTGTTTTTGTTCTTCAGTTAAGACTTCCGTGACTAATACATAGTCATAAACTGGGGCAATCATTCGATTAACTTTTGGTATTAAAGATGGAAATGCCCCTGTAGCCAGGATGCAACGTCTTGCTTTAATACTTCCCAATGCTGTTTTTAGTTTTACTCCATTGACACTTTGATCTAGCTCTATTACTGGTGAATTTTCATAAACTTCTACACCAAGTTTTAAAGCGACTTTTCTTAATCCCCAAGCAAGTTTAGCTGGGTTTACTAAAGCACAATCAGCGTCAAGCATGGCACCTTTATAAAGAGGTGATTTAACATATTTTGAAAACTCTTGGGCATCAAAAAAAGTAAAGTCTTCACCATATTTTTTTGCGGTTGCTGTCATTTCTTTTAATTCATCAGCGTGCTCTTGAGTTATCGCAACATCAAATTCGCCAAACCACTCGAAATCTGCCTCGATGTTGTGTTCTTTTAAAAAGTCTTCAATTTCATCTAGATTTTCGTGGCCTAATCTAACTAATTGAGTTAATTCATGTTCCCACCTTCCATAACCATTAGGAAAACCATGAGTTAAGGATGCTGAAACAAATCCACCATTTCGACCTGCTGCTCCATCACCAATTCTTTGAGAATCAATTAAAACAACATCTAAATTTGGTTGGTGAATTTTGGCATTGATAACTGTCCACAATCCAGTGAAGCCACCACCTACTACTACTAAGCCTGTGGAAATATCTTTGGCTAAAGCTGGTGCTGCTTTTGGTCTAGATCTTGAATCTAACCAAAAAGATTTAGGTTTTGCTTTAGCAATTGCTTCTTTAGCTTCTTGAGACGTGACTCGACCATAAGGAAAGTCATCACCCACAAAAGCGACTGCAGTTGCAGTCATTTAAAAACACCTCGAAAAATAGTTGGGGTAAGCCAAATACCGTTTTAGTATTTAACTTTCTTTTACGATTTGGTTTCGTGTTATAACTTCGAAACAAAAATCGGTGATTACGGATCGCCAACGGCAACTAGGCCGTGCTTTGCGTCCGGCTCTCACCCCTAACTAACTAGATAACCAAGTGCATGAAGCACTAATAAGACTATAAACCCGTCTACTCAAGACTGGTCAAGTTGAAACCCTAAATCAAGGCAAATCAGGAGTAAACCTAAACACATTTAGCCCATTTAGACCAGTAGTAACACTTCTTCGCTCAAAGTCACTTACATTTTGCTCTCTCAAATATAATTCGACTTGATAAGCAGTGTCCGGAATTTCTTTAGTTACCCACAGCACTCTTGGGTTTTTGATCAAGTCCTGATAAATATTTTTAGACTCTATACCTAATTTCAAGTTTCTTTTGTACCAATGGGGAGAAAAAGTTTCCCAATTTCCAACAGTAATTATCTTGAGATCTTGTTCAAAATTTGAACTTAGGTAAGGATTAACTAAATGATTCACCTCAGTTCCAACTGAACCAAGAAGAATGTAATTCTCATCGTAGTTACTTAGAACTTGTTTAACTTTGATTGAGTTATCTATTTCTTCTTTCCTATCAACATAATCGTGGTAAAGACCACCAGGGGCAGCAATCAAGGTAACAAAACTCGCTAAGGCAACGATGCGAAAGGAATTAAACCTAATTAATCTAGATATGTTTTGATCAAGTACAAGAACTAAGCAAACAATTGTACAACCTATAAATAAAGGGATGACAACTCTTTCGGGAGTGTGCAGAGTGGCTGCCATGAAATAGACTAATGCTAATCCTTGTATCCAGGTAGCAAAAATATATAAGAAAGTCTTGCGCGTTCTAAATAGAATCAAAAGTATGGTGCTCAAAAATAATAAATATAATATTTCAACTTGATATTTTTGAATTACCCATATTGTCTTTTGTAGGGTGTGGGCAGGACTTGCATTGATAAGTCCATTTAGCCCGGTAGTACTTCTTGTTAATTCAAAAGCGGGCTTTATCCATTGCGAATTAAATATATTCGGATCGCCATAACTTAAACTAAGAAAAAGATTATGCTCAGCAGGACTCCAAGAAATTTTATCAAGATCTCTCCATAAATTATCTTGTGAAATTCTATTCTGAATTTGATGCCTGTAACTATTCCACTCATTATATTTATCCCATTCCTCCGAAGAGTTAAATTCCCTGAGCAGCAGATTGACTGAAGTTAACAAAGAAATAAGAACAATAAAGACTAGTAATAAACTTTTGTTAAATTTCATTATATTCTTAAAGTATTTTACAATAGGTAAAATTAGTAAAATTGAAATTCCAATTACTGCTTCTGGCCTCAAGTAAAAACTGAATATAAACATAAATGCAACTATTACTATCTTTGACTTACTTTTCTCACCACTTATCAAATATAGAAGAATGATTAAATACGCTAATAAAAAAATCAAGATAGCTGAAGATGTAAACGTGATCTTGGGGACGTGCCAACTTAAAATAAAGAGGGACAAAGCCAGAAAATAATTATTTAAAATTGGCTTAACAGAATTCAAAGCAGGAGGAACTAAGCTCAGAGCGATAATTACTAAGCCTACTTGAAAAATCGCATACCATCCGAAACTGGGTAAAACGTAGTAAAAAGGGTTAAATATTAAACTAATTATTGGTTGTATAAATATTGTTTGAATTTCAAGTTCACCTGTATACGAACCATCTATAAAGCCAGCCAATATCTTGTCATCAGTAGTTCCATATATTGGTTGCGATAAATAGATCAATATCAATGAGAAAATAACCAAAAAAACAAATCGATTTATTGATTTGGGACTTAAAGCAATTTCAATAAATGTCATGAATTAATTTTAAACGTCTTTTTGAATGAGTAAAATTTGGACATTCCGATTATGGATAAACGAGTTGATCTGTAAGCCGGGTTCTGTCCTCATTGCTGAGGGACAATCATCCATCTTGCATATGTATTGCTACATATGTCATGCGATCTACCTGTGAACTCGAACGAGCAGTTCTCAAACATTCACT
>CAEZTU010000033.1_pt1 | contig 10259 bp, 10 predicted proteins | sample 7264301 | NCBI WGS metagenome assembly CAEZTU01 (sample SAMEA6813812, study PRJEB35770) | freshwater metagenome | biome: Freshwater; feature: Freshwater reservoir; material: water | place: Czech Republic | collected 2017-08-18 | depth 0.5m m | reverse complement strand
GTTGCCGTGATAGGAACGATAAAAACTTAATATTTTGTGACGTCGGGTATGAATTCTTGCCATACGAACTGCGTTTTCAATTGCATCAGCTCCACCGTTTGTAAAGAACACATGACTCATACCTTCGGGTGCTAATTCAACTAATTTCTTGGCAGCAATTCCGCGCATATCATTTGCATGTTGTGGCGCAATAGTAGTTAGGCGTGCTGCTTGATCTTGAATTGCTTTCACAACTTTTGGATGTTGATGACCAATATTTGTATTAACTAATTGAGATGAAAAATCTAAATATTTTTTACCGTCATAATCCCAAAGATAAGATCCTTGAGCATCAGCAATTGGTAATGGCTTAATGGCACCTTGTGCACTCCAAGAATGAAAAACATGAGCTCGATCTAAATCAAAAACTCTTTGACCCTCTTGTGGGTTTGCTACAAATTCATTCGCCATAAGGCTTAGTCAATCAGGTCTCGTCTGGAGATGGTGGCATCACGGTGTTGGCCCACGCCTATAGCACTCATTGGAGCACCAGAAATCTTCTCTAAGAACTCAACATATTTTTGGGCATTATTAGGTAAATCTTCAAACTTTCTGGCACCAGAAATATCTTCATCCCAGCCAGGCATCATTTCATAAATTGGTTTAGCGTGATGAAACTGAGTTTGGGTCATGGGCATTTCTTCATATCTTTTGCCATCGATTTCATAAGCAACACAAACTGGTATTTCTTTAAAACCACTTAACACATCTAATTTTGTTAAAAAGAAATCTGTTAAACCATTTACTCTTGTTGCATAACGAGCAACAACTGCGTCATACCAACCACATCTTCTTGGTCTTCCTGTTGTGGTGCCAACTTCGCCACCAATTTGGCGTAATCTTTCACCGTTTTCATCAAGTAGTTCTGTTGGGAAAGGTCCTTCGCCAACTCTGGTGGTGTAGGCCTTAACAATTCCAATAACTCTAGTTATTTTTGTCGGACCAATTCCTGATCCAGTTGCAGCTCCTCCTGCTGTTGGATTAGAGGAAGTAACAAATGGGTAAGTGCCATGATCAACATCTAATAATGTTCCCTGTCCGCCTTCTAATAAAACATTTTCCCCGCGTTGTAAAGCTTCATGAAGAAGTAGTGAAGTGTTAGCTAAATATGGTTTTAATTTATCTGCATAACTTAATAATTCTTCAACAATTTGATTAACATCAACTGCTCTTCTGTTATAAACCTTAACTAAAGTTTGATTTTTTGAAGCAAGAGAACCTTCAACTTTTTTTCTTAAAATTGATTCGTCATATAGATCTTGAACTCTAATTCCAACTCTGCTTACTTTATCTCCGTAAGCTGGACCAATTCCTCTACCGGTAGTTCCAATTTTTGATTTACCTAAGAATCTTTCAATTGTTTTATCAAGCATGACATGATAACTAGTAATAATGTGGGCATCTGCTGAGATCTTTAATTTTGAGGTGTCAATTCCTCTTTCATTTAAACCTTTAATTTCATTTAATAAGACAGCAGGATCGATTACTACACCATTTCCAATTACTGGAATTACTTCTGGAGTTAAAATTCCTGAAGGTAAAAGATGTAGTGCAAATTTTTCAGGACCGTTTTTTGTAGGAATTACTACAGTGTGACCAGCATTATTGCCACCTTGATAACGAACCACATATTGCACACGATGACCTAATAAATCTGTGGCTTTACCTTTGCCTTCATCGCCCCATTGTGCTCCGAGTAAAACGATGGCTGGCATTTTTATTTCCTTATCCGTTAAAAAACTTGCCCGGTCGAATCTAGTTCAGCACTTGCAGTTGGTTTAACACCGCAACACCATCTAGCCACGCAGATTCAATTCTGGGGTTATCGCTGTAAGCATCCCCAACGATGGCCATGTTGGAAGGCAAATCTATGCGCACACTTGGGCTTGGTTGAGCAATCGACCAGCGGGTAATCCCTTTTTCCACAACTTCACTTTGAATATTCCAAATCTCTAAAGCATGGTCTACTACTTCATCTAAATAGTTGGCAAAGTTTTCTAATCTTTCTTTTGCATAAGCACTATTTGTAATCACATTTATTACTGGTGCGTTATCGCCTCTTCTTTTCCCATCATTAATGATTAAGGAAATAACTTCGTGATTGTTAACAAACATGGCATCATATTTTGGTGTATCACTATCTATCACAAACCATGCTGAAAGAGCTGATGCCCAATTTTGTTTATTTAATTGATTTGCAATTTCATCGTTTTCTAAAATTCTGGCAGCTTGAATTCCTGGCATAGCAAGAACTACTGCATCAAATTCTTCGTTATCAACCATTACAGATTTTGAGTTAGAAATTACTTTTTCTATTTTTCTTTCTTGTAATACTTTTACACCCATTTTTGTTAGTTCTGATAATTCATGAATTGCTAAGCTTCTTAAACCATTTTTTGCGCCATAGCGCATTGGTCCAGTTGTGGTGGTTATTTCATAATCATTAAACACATGAAATGTGTCAGTCCATTTATGAATTAGATTCCAACTTTGCCACTGATCAACTTTTTCTTGGAATATGGATTCCGAGATTGTGAAATAGGCAGCACCAACATCAACTGGCCTATTTACAAAGGGTGAATTCCTTAACGAACGCAAACCCAATCTGCCCCCAGGGTTTTTACCCTGGTCAAAAATTGTGACAGCACAATTATTAGCAATTAATTTATGTGCTGCAGATATACCTGAAATGCCTGAGCCAATTACCGCAACTTTAGCTGGCACTTGTTTTTAGTATCAGGTGTTAGAAGCGTCAAAAATACCTTGAACAGCTGTGTTCAAAGCATCATCGAATTCTTTATCACTTTGTTGAGCAGATAAACCTTCAGTTAGCGCACGAGAAAAACTTGCGATAACACCATTGTTTTTAGCTAACATTTTGTTGGCTTCATCTCTGGAATACCCACCAGATAATGCAACAACTCTGATAACTCTTGGGTGTGAAACAAGATCAGAATAGAAATTAACTTGTGAAGGAAGAGTTAACTTCAACATCACATTTTGTTTGTCATTTAATTTATTTAAATGATCCAAAAGTGATAACTTTAATATTCCTTCAGCTTGTTCTTTTTCATGTGAATTGATATCAACTTCAGGCTCAATTATTGGCACAAGTCCTGCAGCCAAAATCTTTTTCCCGATTTCAAATTGTTGATCAACAACTTGTTCAATCCCTTTGCGATTGGCTAATTTGATCACAGAACGCATTTTTGTTCCAAAAACTTTGTGACCATTGGCTCTACTTAAGCGATCATCAAGTTCTGGAATTGCTTTCATAACTTGAACGCCATTTTCTTCCGTAGCTAAACCATTATCAACTTTTAGAAACGGAACAATTTTTTTATTTTCCCAAAGAAATTCTGCTGTTCCTTTGCCATCAATGGTTCTTTCCATAGTCATATCAAAAAGAATCGCGCCTAATACTCTTTCCCCATTTAAGGATGGGCTTTTAATAATTCTTGTTCTCATGACGTGAACTAAATCAAACATTTCCTCTTCGCCTGAATAAGCAGATTCTTCAATTCCATAAAGCTTCAATGCTTTGGGGGTGCTTCCACCGCTTTGATCTAGGGCTGCAATAAAACCTTTACCGGTTCTCATTTTTTCTAATTGCTCAGTGTTCAATGTCATTTCCTTTTCAATTGGGAGAATTTAATAATCTGCTGCCTATAACTGCAGTATTCCACATATGTGCTCCCAGTATTTGAAAGCATTAGCGATTAAGGTAATTCTTATGAGTATCAAGTCCGAATTGATTGAACAGATCAAACAAAAAGCTGTGGTGCACGGCAAAGTCATTCTTTCCAGTGGCAAAGAGGCCGATTATTACGTTGATTTAAGAAGAGTGACTCTTGATGCAGTTGCTGCCCCCCTAGTTGGTCAAGCAATGTTGGATGCAACCAAAGATTTAGATTTCGAGGCTGTTGGTGGATTAACTCTGGGAGCAGATCCAGTAGCAACAGCAATGATGCATGTGGCTAAACAAAATGGCAGAGTTCTTAATTCGTTTGTGGTGAGAAAAGAAGGTAAAGCTCACGGTTTACAAAGAAGAATTGAAGGACCAGATGTTAAAGGCAAAAAAGTTTTAGCTGTGGAAGATACTTCAACAACTGGTGGATCTGTTTTAACTGCTGTAGAAGCTTTACAAGAAGCAGGTGCAATGGTGGTAGGGGTAGCAGTTGTGGTTGATCGAGGTGCTGGAAAAAAGATTGAAGATGCTGGTTTGAAATACATATCAGTTGTTTCACTCCAAGAACTAGGATTAGTTTAAATGACAACTTTTAGTGAAAGTAAATAGATACCATTTCTAACACCAACATGAATCCATTTGAAATACCCGCTAAACCAATAACTGTATTTATTACTGATCCTTTTGAAAAAAATCCGTTAGATGAATCTCTTTTTGATTTTGTGATTAGAACTTCTAGTTCCAAAACAGCCAGAGAAGATATAGCTTCGGCTGTGTTTAATATTTGTATGCAAATAACAAACACATCACCAGTTGTTTTGGTTGCTCAAGAAAGATCAGGAACACTTATACCAGGAATTGGCAGTGGTTTAAGAGCAAGTTTTAGAAAAGTTATTGGCTATGTTTTTATTGATGGAACATTGCCAGTGCCAAATCAAATCGCTCCACCAAATTCTCAATGGTTGGAACATTATTTTGATTCTGTGCCCCTAACCGAAGATTGGCCAAACGCTCCAGTTATTTATATTCAAACGAAAGAAGATTCAGCTATTTGGGTTGAACAAGTTAAGGTTCGGGGGTGGAAACTAATTACAGAAGAAGTAAAAAAGGCTCTACCTAAAGCAATTTCTTTTATTGCCGGCGAGATTGATAAGAATTAGAAAACTTACGAATAATACTTCTCGGCATAACTCTTAACAGCACAAAAAGAAATTTATATTTTATGTGTGGGATAACTACTGGTTTTGCTTTCAACACAGCTTTAATCGAATCCTTTACAACCAATTGTGTAGAAATCCACATCCAGTTAGGAATTTCATCCGTTGGCATTTGGGCTCTTTGATGGAATTCAGTTCTAGTAAATCCTGGTGCAACCACTGTTACGTTTATTCCACTATTTTTGTAGTTTGTGTTTAATGATTCACTAAATGAAGTTAACCAAACTTTGGCTGCTGAATAAGTGCCACTTGTAGTCCAAGCGGCAACAGAACCAACATTGACTATAAATCCTTTGTTTTTCCTCATCATTTGGACAATTGCTACATGACTTATTTCCAAAGGAGCTTTAACTAACACATTTAGTAAATTAACTTCTTCAGCTAAATCAGTTGCGTGAAAAGGTTTATTTATTCCTAAACCAGCATTATTGACCACAAACTCAATATCGTTTTGTGAAATAAAATCACAAGTTTGCTTAATTCCTTGATCTGTTCCTAAATCAGCGACTAAAACCTCTACTTTAACGCTGTATTTTTTGGCAACATCTGAAGCTATTTCATCCAATTTGTTTTTATTTCTTGAGACAAGTACTACGTCATAACCTTTAGCAGCTAGTTGGTGAATAAATTCCAGACCAATTCCTGCACTTGCACCGGCGACCAAAGCTTTTGCCATAAGTGCACGTTAGCAAAGTGATCTTTTTTAGACTGCTCTTGCTACTTGAAAAGCATCAACTCCAATGCTTTGTCCTGGATCAAGGATTGGGATTATTTCTATTTTGTGCTTTCCGGGTCCAATCCCGATCCAGGACTTTGCTTTCGATTTAGTAGTTGAGGATGAAGTTTTAAACTCAGCTAGTTTTTTACCGTCAACCATTACTCTGATTTTGCCCATATTTTTTCCAGTCATATATCTGAGAGTGAAAGCGTCACCACTTGTAGAAATATTTAATTTTGTTTGTGGGTTAGAAGTTGAGATGAACTTTCCACCCGATGCTTTTCGATTATTTTTTTGAACCCATTCAGATCCACCCGATATTTCCTGCGATCTTTGCCAGGTTAAATCACCATTTTTATTAGGTGATTTCTTGATGATCTGACCAGATTCTTCAACTGCTATGGGTTGTATTGCAACAGGAATTGTTCTAACAACTGCTGAACTAGAACCTGATGAAGATGAAGAGTTATTAACTACAGTTTCGCTCGCACTTGGAGTTGGTGTTGCACTAACTGTTGGACTAGGTGTTGGTGAAGGTGTTGTGGTAATTGTCGGAGTTGGTGTGGGAGTCTGTGTCGGCGTAGGAGTTGGCGCTGGAGCGACAACACTTACATCACCATTAATAAATGTTGGTACGGCTACATCCGTTCTATCTGAAACTCCCTCAATCGCGTATGTCTTACCTCGGTCATACTTATGCATTTCTTCTTGCGTTGGAAGATCTGCTCCAGCGATTATTACTCTAAACAGTTTGTAATCATTGATAGCGCCTGAAAAAAGAGTTCCTGAAATTTTGAAACTAATAATTTTGTGACTACTTAAATTTGTCTCATTAATATCAGAGATGTTTCCTAAAGCGTATTGCGATTGTGTACTTCCATAAGTGCAAGAACCAACACCTGCTACTTCGGAATATATAGAGTTTTTACAAAGTAATATTCTTGTTGTGTACCCCAGATAGTTAGTTCGTGGATCCCATGAATATCCAGTCGGAACAGCAACTTCTAATTGCATCACAATATTTTCCCCAGTTAAAACTGTGGAAGAGACTGCGCTTATTGATTCAAGTGTGATGGCATCATTTGAAGTTGCTTTGGCTGGAAGAGAAATTAAATTAGTTATTGAAACTAATGAAATAATCGAAAACCATAGTTTAAATCTTTTAATCACTATTCGTCCCTCGAGTAATTGATACTCGTGGGACGAATGAGTTTTAAGGATTAGTTAGCTATTGAGACTTATTTGGGACAATGTCTTTAACTTGTTTTTTGAATTCTTCGTGATTTCCATAATTCAACATCGGTGGTGTTTCCTGGTCTAATTACGCCAACCAGTCTTGCTTCCAGAGATCTGATGTGATTTTCCAAAACCAAAATTCTTTTAACTCCCTCAAGATTTACCCCCTCTGAAGTTAATTGCGCAACATATTTCAATTTAGCTATATCTATGCGTGAATAAAGCCTTCTTGAACCTCCTTGTCGAGAAGGAGAAACTATGCCTAATTTGTCATATTGGCGAAGGGTTTGAGGATGAAGTCCACTTAACTCAGCAGCAATAGAAATAGCAAAAACTGGAATGTGATCTTCTACGTTTCGATAATTTTTTTTAGCAGTCATTTTTATCGCTTCCTTCTGGCATTTAGAGCAATAATTTCTGCACGAGGATTATCGTGTGTTACTTCGTTTGCATACTCTGATAACAAATCTTTTGCTTTGCCAGTTATGTTTTGGGGCACAGCAACTTCAACTGTTACTAAGAGATCTCCTTTGCCACCAGTTGTTTTTGTCATACCTTCATTTTTAACTCTAAAAGTTCTACCGTTTTGAGTGTGAGCTGGAACTTTTAATGTCACAGTTGTTCCCGTTGGAACAGGTATCGCAATTTGAGCACCAAAGACTGCTTCGTCATATCTAATTGGCACAGAAATTCTTACGTTATCGCCATCTCTGACAAATATTTCATCTTCTTTAACAACAACATTGACTATTAAATCTCCAGGTTCACCACCTCTGCCCCCTGGTTCACCTTTACCTTTAAGTCTTAATTTGGAATTACTTTTGATACCTGCAGGAATTCTGGCAGTAATTGTTCTTGTTTCATTTACAATTCCTGTGCCATTACAGTTTGGATCTTTTTGTTCAATAATTCTTCCTGTGCCATAACAAACTGAACAAGTATCAGCAAAACCAAAACCGCCCGCATTTCTCATGGTTTGGCCAGAACCATTACAAGCAGAACATTTCTTAGGGTTTGTACCAGGTTTAGCGCCACTGCCTTTACAAGAATTGCAAGTTGTTTGTCCACGAAGTGTTAAGGGAAGTGTTGTGCCTTCTAAACAATCATTAAATGAAATTGTAACTTCTGTTTCTAAATCTGAACCTCGACGAGATCTTTGTTGTTTTCTACCACCTCCACCAAATAAATCACCTAAATTAAATCCACCTAAAACATCTTCTAAATTAACGTTGTAGCCAGATTGACCTTGCATATTTCGAGGATCAAATCCGCCACCATTAAAACCACCAGCACTTGCACCATAGGTGCGCATTTGGTCATATTCTGTTCGTTTTTTTGGATCAGATAAAACATCATAAGCTTCAGAAACTGCTTTAAATTTATCTTCTGCACCTTTTTCTTTATTGGTGTCAGGATGTAATTCTCTGGCTAGTTTTCGGTATTTCTTTTTTAACGTGGCATCGTCAACATCTTTAGAAACACCAAGAATTGAGTAGTAATCTTTTTCTAAATAATCTTTAGCGCTCAATTACTACTCACCTCAATTCTTAATTAGCTTTAGGTTGTTTAACAATCACTCGCGCTGGTCGAAGAATTCTTTCGCCTACCTTGTAACCAACTTGAGCTACAGTGCCAACTTTTTGTGTTTCCACATTTTCATCTTCCATAGAAGAAAGTGCTTCATGAATACTTGGATCAAAATCTTCATCCACTTTGCCAAATTCAACAAGACCTAATCTTTTAGTAACAGTGCTTAAAGCATCTGCCACTGTGGAAAAGGTTCCTGTTAAATCACCGTGTTCGCGAGCACGCGAAATGTCATCCAATATTGGAATTAATTGTTCAAGTGCCACACTGGTTGACATGTCACGAATTAATTCGCGATCACGATCAACTCGTTTGCGGTAATTGGCGTATTCAGCGGTGATGCGTTGTAAATCAGCTGTTAATTCAGAAACTTTGTCAGAAGAGTTCTCCGAAGCTTCTTTACTCGCATCACCACTGTTTTGTGCAGCCGCGCTTTCATCGCGCGGCTGACCAGTTTGTGGATCAATACGACGCTTGTCGCTGATCTTTACGCCTTCGCTTGACTCATCGTGCAGCTCAGACGCATTTGTCACTTAGTGTTTGCCCCTTCATCAACAATTTCTGCATCAACAATGTCTTCGCCATCGTTTGCTGCATTCTCATTTGTTGCTTCAGCATTTGCTGCTTGTTCTTGATACATCGCAGCACCTACTGCCTGGGATGCAGCAGCTAGAGCTTCCATTGCAGTTTTAATTTTTGCAATGTCGGTTCCTTCTAATGCTTTTTTCAATGTGGCAAGTGGTTCTTCAACATTTGCTTTTCCTTCAGCAGGAATTTTTTCGGCATTGTCTTTGAGGAATTTTTCTGTTTGGTAAACAAGACCTTCGGCACCATTTCTGACATCTGCTTCTTCTCTACGTGTTTTATCTTCTTCAGCGTGAGCTTCAGCATCTTTCATCATGCGCTCTACTTCTTCTTTACTCAAACCAGATCCACCAGTAATTGTCATGGATTGTTCTTTGCCGGTGCCTAAATCTTTAGCACTTACGTGCACGATGCCGTTGGCATCAATGTCGAAAGTTACTTCGATTTGTGGCACTCCACGAGGAGCTGGAGGTAACCCTGTTAAATCAAAGGTGCCCAAGTTTTTGTTGTAGGCAGCAATTTCTCGCTCACCTTGTGCAACTTTGATTTGCACACTTGGTTGATTATCTTCAGCGGTGGTAAAGATTTCTGATCTCTTAGTTGGAATGGTGGTGTTTCTTTCAATCAGTTTTGTCATTACTCCACCTTTGGTTTCAATACCAAGAGATAGTGGTGTGACATCAAGTAGAAGTACATCTTTAACTTCACCTTTTAGTACACCTGCTTGTAATGCTGCTCCAATTGAAACCACTTCATCTGGGTTAACAGATTTGTTTGGTTCTTTACCGGTAAGTTTTTTAACCAATTCAGTTACTTGTGGCATACGTGTGGAACCACCAACCATAACTATTTGATTAATTTTTTCCTTAGCAATTCCAGCATCTTTAATAACTTGTTCAACAGGTTTTTTAGTTCTGTCTAATAAGTCAGCTGTCATTGATTCAAATTGCGCACGAGTTAGTGTTTCATCTAAATGCAATGGGCCAGCAGCTGATGCAGTGATATATGGCAAGTTAATGTTTGTTGAAGTTGAGGAAGACAATTCAATCTTTGCTTTTTCTGCAGCTTCTCTCAAACGTTGAACAGCCATATTATCTTTTGATAGATCTACACCGTTTTTGTTTTTAAATTCGGTGACCATCCAGTTGATAACTTTTTCATCCCAGTCATCGCCACCTAATTTGTTATC
>CAEZTU010000028.1_pt1 | contig 12017 bp, 8 predicted proteins | sample 7264301 | NCBI WGS metagenome assembly CAEZTU01 (sample SAMEA6813812, study PRJEB35770) | freshwater metagenome | biome: Freshwater; feature: Freshwater reservoir; material: water | place: Czech Republic | collected 2017-08-18 | depth 0.5m m | reverse complement strand
TATTTAACAAATTGGGCTGCCCACATTTGATGTTGACCAACTCCTGCTGCATAAATTGCATCAGGACCAGTGATGGCACCAATTCTTTCAATTACATATTGGGGTGAAAGTGATCCATCAACTGGATGGTCATATCCAAGTGGGTATTCAGTTCTTAATCTATTGAGATTTGCCCACCATGCTTCGAAATTACCAGTACGACCAGCTTTGTGTTCATCTTTTAATGCTGCAATTAATTCAATAATTGTTTCTTTGGCATCTCCCACTATTGGAACATGAGCAAATCTGTTTTTACCAATTTCGGCAGGATCAATATCAACATGGATTACATCTGCTTCTGGTGCAAAAGATGAAAGCTGTCCGGTTACTCGATCATCAAATCTGGTTCCTAAAGCAATAAGTAAATCACTTTGCTGCAAAGAACCAACTGCAGCAACTGAACCGTGCATTCCAGGCATTCCTAAATGTTGAGGATGAGAATCTGGGAATGCTCCTCTTGCCATCAAAGTTGTTACAACTGGAATTTGGGTTAATTCTGCAAGTTGTAATAATTCTTTGGAAGCATTTGATCTAATAACTCCCCCACCAACATAGAGCACAGGTTTTTTAGCAGCAACAATTCTTTCAGCTGCTTCCTTCACTCTTTTTGAGTTTGGTTTTGTTGTTGGGTGATAACCAGGCAAATTCATAACTGGTGGCCAATTAAAAGTAGTTTTAGCATTTAGCGCATCTTTAGAAATATCCACTAGGACTGGACCTGGTCGACCAGTTAAAGCTAAATGAAACGCTTCTGCAATCGCACGAGGAATGTCATCTGCTTTGGTAACAAGATAGTTGTGTTTGGTGATTGGAAAAGTAATTCCTCGAATGTCTGCTTCTTGAAAAGCATCTGTTCCAATTGCATTTGAGGGAACTTGACCAGTGATTGCCACCATTGGAACTGAATCCATATGAGCATCAGCAATTGGTGTTACTAAGTTTGTAGCCCCCGGTCCACTAGTTGCCATGCAAACACCAACTCGACCAGTTACTTGGGCATAACCTTCTGCAGCATGACCTGCGCCTTGTTCATGTCTTACTAAAATGTGTCGAACTTTTTTTGAATCCATCATTGGATCGTAAGCAGGAAGAATTGCTCCGCCAGGAATTCCAAAGACCGTATCCACACCAGATGATTCAAGTGATTGAATCAAACTTTGTGCACCAGTTATTTCGGTCATTTAATTTTTTCCTTTAATCGGGGAAGAATTCTTTTTTAAGAGAATCCCTCAATTGTTTCAGTTGCTCTTGGCCCACTAAAAAACCCCCCGGCCTTTTGGGCAAACGGAGGGTGGCGCGTGGGCTAAGTCTTGCTAGCCGACGCGCTCGCTAACTACTACGAGTGCATTTCTCATTAATCAAAGAGTACAACGAAACGAAATAAAGGGCTAGCCAGAGGTCTAACTACTACTAGTTACAGACTGCACCTTTAGCAGAAGAACCAACTAATTTTGCGTATTTTCCTAAAATTCCAGTGGTGTATCTAGGTAAGGCTGGTTTCCAAGTAGCTCTACGTTTTTCCAATTCAGCCTCATCGACGAGTAGATCAAGTCTTCGTGCTTCAAGATCTAAACGAATCTTGTCGCCAGTTTGAGCCAAAGCAATTGGGCCACCATCTGTTGCTTCAGGAGCAACATGACCTATACAAAAACCAGCAGTTGCCCCACTAAATCTGCCATCAGTTATTAACATGACATCTTTTCCTAAACCTGCACCTTTTATCGCAGCTGTAACCGACAACATTTCACGCATACCTGGTCCACCTTTTGGACCTTCATAACGAATTACCACAACATCGCCTTTAACAATTTTTCCTTGAGTCACTGCATCCATAGCAAATTTCTCATCATCAAATACTTTGGCAGTTCCTTCAAATATTGGAGATTCAATAGATGCAGCTTTAATAACTGAACCTTCTGGGGCAAGAGAACCTTTAAGAATTACTAGTCCACCTGTTTTATGTATTGGATTATTTACTGCATGAATGATTTTTCCATCAGGATCTGGTGGATTTATTTTTGCTAAGTTCTCAGCAACCGTTTTACCGGTAACAGTTAATTCATCACCGTGAATCAATCCTGCATCTAACAATGCTTTCATCACTACAGGAACTCCACCAATTTTATCTAAATCATTCATCACATAACGACCAAAAGGTTTAACATCAGCTAAGTGAGGTGTTTTATCACCAATTCGGTTGTAGTCATCAATAGTTAGATCAACATTTGCTTCATGAGCAATTGCAAGTAAATGAAGAATGGCATTAGTTGATCCACCTAAAGCCATCACAATTGTAATTGCATTTTCAAAAGCTTTCTTAGTCATAATGTCTCGAGTGGTAATTCCTAAACGAATCAAATTAACAACAGCTTCGCCAGCTGCAAAGGCATCATCATCTCTTCTGGAATCAATAGCCGGAGCTGAAGCACTTCCTGGTAGAGCCATTCCTAAAGCTTCGGCAACTGAGCTCATGGTGTTTGCGGTAAACATTCCTCCACAGGCACCTTCACCAGGACAAGCTGCTCTTTCAATTTCACCTAATTCTGATTCTGTTATTTTTCCTAGAGCACAAGCTCCAACACCTTCAAATACATCTTGAATTGTTAAATCTTTGCCATTTAAATTGCCAGGCATAATTGAGCCGTTATAAACAAAAACGTTTGCTAAATCTAATCTTGCTGCTGCCATCAACATTCCTGGTAGCGATTTATCACAACCTGCCAAAGTTACAGAACCATCTAATCTTTCAGCATGCATAACACATTCAACTGAATCAGCAATAATTTCTCTACTAACTAAAGATGCACGCATTCCTTCATGTCCCATTGCAATACCATCAGAAACTGAAATTGTATTAAAAGTCATTGGAAAACCACCTGCTGCAAATACACCTTCTTTTGCTTTTTCTGCCAAACGACGAAGTGACATATTGCATGGAGTTATTTCATTCCAAGAAGAAGCAATACCTATTTGGGGTTTTTTAAAATCATCTTCCTTCATTCCCACTGCACGTAGCATCGCTCTATGCGGGGCTCTTTCGATGCCTTCAGTTACATCTTTACTGCGTGGTTTCATATCGCCAGGTTTAGTTGCCATATTTAAACCCTATCCATATCCAAGAAATTGTGCCTATTGACCTAAAGTTTTAAGAACTAACTCTCTTACTTTGGCAGCATCAGCACTGCCACCGGTAGTTTTCATGACTGAACCAACGATTACTCCAACTACTTGAACTTTGCCTTCACGAATCTTGGCGGCTGCATCAGGGTTTGCCGCAATTGCTGCTTCAATTGCTGGAATCAATGCTGAGTCATCAGAAACAACTGCAAGATTTCGTTTCTTGATAACTTCGTCAGGATTTCCTTCGCCGTTTAATACAGCCTCAATAACTTGACGGGCCAATTTGTCTGTTAGTTTTCCTTCGTTTACCAATTCATCAATACGGGCAACATCAGTAGGAGTAATTTTTAAATCAATTAATTCCAGATCAGCTTTTGAGGCATGGCCAGAAAGCTCACCGGCCCACCATTTACGAGCAGAAGCAGGGGAAGTTCCTTGCTCAATAGTTTGCGCAATTAAATCAACACCACCAAGTGTTGCAACATCGCGCATTTCTAAATCGGTAAATCCCCACTCTTTAGCTAAACGAGTTCTTCTTATAGAAGGTTGCTCAGGTAAGGCTTTTTTAAGTTTTTCAATCCACGCTTTATCAGGTGCAATTGGCACAAGATCTGGTTCAGGAAAATATCTATATTCTTCAGCAACTTCTTTACTTCTTCCACTTCTAGTTGTGCCTGTATCTTCTTGAAAATGTCGTGTTTCTTGCTTAATCTTTTTACCTTTATCAAGTTCATGAGATTGTCTTTCTATTTCACTTCTGATTGCTCTTTCCACACTTCGAAGTGAGTTTACGTTTTTAGTTTCTGTTCTAGTTCCCCAAGTTTTTGAACCCTTTGGAGTTAGCGAAAGGTTTACATCACAGCGAAGAGAACCCTCTTCCATACGCACATCGGAAACGTTCAATCCACGCAATAAATCTCTTAATTCTGTGACATATGCCTTAGCTACTAGGGGTGCGTACTCTCCAGTATCGGGAACTGGTTTAGTAACAATTTCAACTAATGGAATGCCTGCTCTGTTGTAATCAACTAGCGAATAATCTGCACCATGAATTCTTCCTGTTGCCCCACCAGCGTGAGTTAGTTTTCCAGTGTCTTCTTCTAGATGTACTCTTTCAATTTCAACTCTAAATGTCTTTGTTCCCTCATCTGTGTCAACCAAAACATCTAAGTACCCGTTAGAACAAAGTGGTTCGTCATATTGACTAGTTTGAAAATCTTTAGGCATATCAGGATAAAAATAGTTTTTTCTAGCAAATCTGGAATAGCTTGCAATTGAGCAATTTAGGGCTAATCCAATTCGAATAGTGGATTCAATACCGATTGCATTTGCAACAGGTAAAGATCCTGGTAAACCTAAGCAAGTTGGGCAAGTTTGAGTGTTTGGTTCTGCCCCAAATTCTGTGGAACAACCACAAAACATTTTTGAATTAGTTGATAATTCAACGTGAGTTTCTAAACCTAAAACTGGATCATATTTCTTTATAGCTTGGTCATAAGTACTCATTTGGCACCACCTAAGGTAGGTACTTGTTCAATTAAGAGACCGTTCCATTTAGTTTTCAATGAAGCTTCAATTGCTCCACCTACTCGATACATTCGATCATCATTCATAAATGGTGCAATGATTTGCAAACCAACAGGTAATTTATCTTCATCGGCTAAACCAATTGGCACACTCATGGCAGGAATTCCTGCTAATGATGGTGGCAAAGTGGCAAGATCTGCCAAATACATTGCCATTGGGTCATTTACTCGTTCACCTAATCCCCAAGCAGTTGTTGGTGAAGTTGGTGAAATTAGTACATCTACTTCCTTAAAAGCATTTGTTAAATCTTGTGCAATTAAAGCGCGTACTTTTTGTGCTTGTGCATAATAGGCATCGTAGTAACCAGAAGATAATGCATAAGTTCCAATCATGATTCTTCTTTTTACTTCTTTACCAAAACCTTTTTCACGTGTCTTATTCATAACTTCTTCAGCACTCAAATTGCCATCATCAACTCTTAGTCCATAACGCATACCGTCAAAGCGAGCTAAGTTACTTGAAGCTTCACTTGGTGCAATCAAATAATAAGTTGCTAGTGCATAAAGTGAATGCGGAATTGATATTTCTTTAACTTGGGCACCCATTGATTTAAGTAATTCAACTGATTCATTAAATCTATTTAATACTCCATTTTGCCAACCATCGCCGCCTAATTCTTTGATAATTCCTATCTTCATTCCTTTAACATCTTGTAATTGAGCAGCTTTGACAACATCGGGAACTGGTTGATTAATACTGGTTGAATCCAAAGGATCATGACCTGCCATTACTTCATGCAACATTGCGCAATCTAAAACGGTGCGAGCAAATGGTCCTGCTTGATCAAGTGAAGATGCAAAAGCAACCAAACCAAAACGAGAAACTCCACCATAACTTGGTTTTGCTCCCACAATTCCTGTGACAGCTGCTGGTTGTCTAATTGATCCACCAGTATCTGTTCCTATGCCAAGAGGTGCAAAAAAAGCAGAAACCGCAGCAGAAGAACCACCAGAAGAACCACCTGGAATTTTTGTTAAATCCCAAGGATTCTTAGTTGGAAAATATGCACTGTTTTCAGTTGATGAGCCCATTGCAAATTCATCCATGTTTGTTTTGCCAAGAATTACAATTCCTGCATTCTTTAAATTCTTAACTACTGTTGAATCATAAGGAGGAATCCAACCTTCTAATATTTTTGATCCACAAGTTGTTGGTATTCCTTTTTGCGTTAAAACATCTTTCAGCGCTAATGGAACTCCAGCTAAAGCAGAAACTTTTTTGTTTTCTTGCCTATTTTTGTCTACTTCTTCTGCTTGTTTTAGTGCTCCAGCGTTATCAACGTGTAAGAAAGATTGAACTGATTTATCTAAGGAATTGATTCGATCTAGGTGTGCTTTTGTAACTTCAACAGCACTAACTGATCCTTTAGTTAATTCACCACTTAATTCAACTGCGCTTAGTTTTGTTAAATCTGACATTTATTCCTCATCCAGAATGCGAGGAACTCTAAAACGATCATCTTCTGTGGCAGGAGCAGAACGAAGAATTTCATCTCTACTTAATGATTCTTTTGTAACATCTTCACGAAATACGTTTACTAATCCTGTGGCATGAGACATAGGTTTGACATCTTTTGTAGAGACTTCGCCCACTTTGGCAACGGATTCTAAAATAATTTCTAATTGTTTGGCGTACTCATCTAATTCAGATTCTGGAAGGTCAAGCCGGGCAAGTTCAGCTAATTTGGCAACTTCTTCACGGGTTATTCTCGACACGATTTATATCTTAATCTTTAGTCAGTTGTTGCAAGTTTCAGTGCTTGCGCAATGCCTTGATTAAGCAAGACATCGAAATTTTCTGCATCAAGTTTAGGAATTCCTAATGAGACAGCCTTAGAGTATTTACTTCCGTCTGCTCGGCCATAAACCAACATGGTCGTGTTTTTGCTGACTGATCCAGAAACTTTTCCACCTCTTTCTAAGACCGCATTTGTGGCGCCATCTCGGGAATAATTTGGAACTGATCCAGTTATTACAAAATTCATATCCTTTAACGGTTGAGGACCGGTTACTTCATCATCCTTGATTCTTACCCCTGCTCTAGCCCATTTGCCAACAATTTCTTTATGCCACTCTTCGCTAAACCATTCTTTAACAGCAATACCAATTACTTCTCCAACACCATTTACTTCAGAAAGCTCTGCAAGAGGTGCATTAGCAATATTTTCCAAAGATTTAAATTCTCTAGCTAAAGCTTGTGCAGCAGTTGGACCAACGTGGCGAATAGAAAGAGCTACCAACACTCTCCATAATGGACGAGTTTTTGCTGCATTAAGTTGCGAAAGTAACTCTTCCCCATTTTTATTTAGTACTCTGCCAGATTCACCTTTACCAGGAGCTCTTGTGAAATATTCACTAACTGTTAAATCTTTTTCATTTAGATTGAATAGGTTTCCTTCATCTTTTAATATTTTGTCGCTAAGAAGAGCTGCAGCTGATTTTGCACCCAAGCCTTCAATGTCCATGGCACCACGTGAGCCAACATGGAAAAGTCTTTCTCTTAATTGAGCCGGACAGCTTTGAGCATTTGAACAACGTAAATCAACATCACCGTCTTTTGCTGGTGCAAGCTTGGTCCCACATTCTGGACATTTAAGTGGCATTTCAAATTTCTTTTCACTGCCATCACGAAGTTCCACAACTGGTCCAACGATTTCTGGAATTACATCTCCTGCTTTTCTTAAATAAACAGTGTCCCCAATTAAGACACCTTTTCTAACAATTTCTTGTTGGTTATGAAGTGTTGCCATCGAGACAGTTGAACCTGCAACTTTTATAGGTTGCATAACAGCAAAAGGAGTTACTCGACCAGTTCTGCCCACATTAACTTCAATGTCAAGTAATTTTGTACGCACAACTTCAGGTGGATATTTATAGGCCACCGCCCATCGTGGGGTTCTTGAAGTTGCACCCAAATTCTTTTGGGTATTAATGTCATTGACCTTAACAACTACACCATCTATTTCGTGACTTAATTCTCTTCTCTTATTTCCAAATTCTTCAATGAAGCTAATTACACTTTTTAGATCTTTTGTTACTTTGGTTGTGGTAGCAACAGGTAAACCAAGATTTCCTAATGTTTTATAAGCCTCATCTTGAGTCTTAAATTCAAATCCTTCCAGTGCGCCAATGCCGTGAACCACTAGTTTTAATCTTGATAAAGATGCGGTGGAGCGATTAAATTCAGATTTTAGCTTTTCAATTCGAGCATCAGGTTTTTTCTCACTTATTGCTAAAGCTAATTCTTCTTCACGTTTATCAACACGTTGCCTAATTGTTCCGGCTGCTGCGTTTCGAGGATTGGCAAAAGGTGTTCTACCTAAATCCATGACCTCATTGTTCAATGAATCAAAATCTTTTAAATCGAAATAAACTTCGCCTCGAACTTCAATGACACTTGGAATCTTGGCCCCTTGACTTGCTTTGAGTGATCTTGGAATTGTGGGAATGAATTGGGTGTTATAGGTGACATCTTCTCCAACTCGACCATCTCCTCTTGTTGCTACTCGTGAAAGATTTCCATCTAAATACAAAAGATTTAGTGCTAAACCATCTACTTTTAATTCACAAATAGTTTCAGGCAACGAACTTGTGCTCTTACTAACTCTGTTAGCCCATTCTTCTAATTCCTCAACATCGAAAACATCTTCCAAACTCATCATGCGTACTCGGTGTTCGACTGGTTCAAATAATTCTGAGGCAACTCCACCAACTGATTGAGTGGGTGAATCTTGGGTTGCCAATTCAGGATATTTTTGTTCAAGTTGTTCTAATTCTTTGAAAGCCTTGTCATATTCATCGTCTGAAATTGTGGGTGAATCAAGCACGTAATACTTACGCCTTGCTTCTTCGATTATTTCAACAAGTTCAGTCCAACGATTTTTTGAAGAGTCAGGAATTGATTTAGCCATTTGAGATGAATTTATTTAACTACGAGTAGTTGTGACAACAGTGCCACTACCTATTACTCGAGTGTTGTCATAAAGAGCAATAGTTTGTCCTGGAGCTAATCCTTGCAACGGCTCTAAGAATTCCACAGTTAAATTGCCATCCTTATGAAAAGCTTTGGCTTTTAGATCAGCAGAGTGTGCTCTTACTTGAGCACTACATGCAAATTGCGATGCAGGTGTTGGTCCACACCAAATCAGATTTGTTGCAGTGACCACATCTACTCGAAGCATTGTTGGTATGCCAACTAACACAGTTTTGGTTTTAATATCTGTACCCACCACATATCGAGGAGATCTATCATCGCGTGGTTTTCCTAACTTTAATCCTTTACGTTGACCAACCGTAAATTCAAAAACGCCATTGTGTTTTCCTATTTCTTCACCTGTTTCAGCATCAACAATTTTTCCTGGATCTTGGCCAAGTTTGTTGTGTAAAAATCCTGCTGTATCACCATCTGGAATAAAACAGATGTCATGAGAATCAGGTTTCGAAGCAGTAATCAATCCTCGTTCTTCAGCTTCTTTTCTAATTTCTGGTTTTGTTGAATTTCCTAAAGGCAAAATTGTGTGTGAAAGTTGTTCTTGATTAAGAACACTTAACACATATGACTGATCTTTTTTATCATCAATTGCCCTATGAAGAGTTGGGCCACTTTCTGTTTCAACGATTTGAGCGTAATGGCCAGTTGCAACAGCATCAAAGCCTAAAGCTAAAGATCTTTCTAAAACGGCTTGAAATTTAATTTTTTCATTGCATCTTACACAAGGATTCGGAGTTCTTCCTTCAGCATATTCTGCAATAAAGTTTTCAATTACTTCTCTTTGAAATTCTTCACTAACATCCCAAATATAAAAAGGAATCCCTAAGCGATCAGCAACACGTCTTGCATCACGTGCGTCATCAAGTGTGCAGCACCCTTTGCCGCCAGCATGTCCTTTTACTTTTGCTAAGGCTAAATGAATTCCAACAACGTCATAACCTTGATCAACTAATCGAGCTGCTGCAACGGAGGAATCAACTCCTCCACTCATTGCTGCAACTACGCGCTTACTCATTTCTTAACCGCTGGCTTTCCTGCCCGTTTAGCTCTTTCCACAATCGCAGGAAGCACTTGCATAACCGCATCAACATCATCAGGTGTTGAAGTTGAACCAAATGAAAATCTCAAAGATGCTCTAGCTGTTACTTCATCTCTTCCCATTGCTAATAAAACATGTGATGGTTGAGGAATTCCTGCTGAACATGCAGATCCTGTTGAGCATTCGATTCCTTGTGCATCCAACAACATTAATAATGCATCTCCCTCACATCCTTTAAATGAAAAGTGAGCATTTCCAGGTAAACGGTTTTCAGGATCACCATTAAGCACAACATCTGGAACTTGTTCTTGAACTCTTTTAATTAAATCTTTTCTAAGTGATGTCATGCGATTTGCGCGTGAAGTTCTTTGTACAACTGCAGTGCTAACTGCTGCTGCAAAACCTGCAATAGAAGGTGCAGCTAATGTTCCTGATCGAACATCTCTTTCTTGGCCACCTCCATGAAGTAACGGTGTTAATTCAATATCTCTTTTAACAACTAAGGCACCGATTCCCTGGGGGCCACCAACTTTATGACCAGAAACAGTCATCGCATCTAAACCTGAATTTTCGAAATGAACTTCTAGACAACCCACAGCTTGAACAGCATCGGAATGAAAATGAGTTTTAAATTCATGTGTAATCTTTACTAACTCTTCAATCGGTTGAACTGTTCCAACTTCATTGTTAGCCCACATCACAGTTACTAGTGCTACATCATGGGGATTTTTTTCAAATGCTTTTCTTAAGGTTTCTGGAAGAACTCGACCTTGAGTATCAACTGGCAAAATTTCAACAACTGCGCCTTCATGTTCACCTAACCATAAAACAGGATCTAGAACTGCGTGATGTTCAACAGCAGAAACTAAAATTCTATTTTTCTTTTTATCTTTTGCTTGCGCTGACCAGAAGAGTCCTTTAACCGCTAAGTTATTAGCCTCTGTTCCACCGCCTGTGAAAATGATTTCAATGGGTCTTGCCCCTAAAGCAGCAGCAATTAATTCTCTACTTTCTTCAACTACTTTGCGTGCCCTTCTGCCTGAAGCGTGCAAAGAGGAAGGATTACCAACTTGGGCTAATTCAGCATTCATTGCTGCAATAGATTCCACCAACATGGGTGTAGTTGCTGCGTGGTCTAAATAAGTCATGGACTTAAGTTTAGACGATTTAGAACAATGCGCTTGCTAGGTCTCTACGAGCCTTGATTACCTCAGGGTCACTATCGCCCACCACAACAAATAACTCCAAAAGCCTTGCTCTTAAATTGTCTCTCTCTTCACCAGATGCAATTTTTATTGCACTTATCAAAACAGCGAAACCTGCTTGAGGATTTCCTTTCATCAACTCTAAATCAGCTAAATCCATCTGGCTAGCAAAATCTTTACGATCACTTGCTTTTTTTAAGACTTCATTTGGATTTAATTTTGAAGCTCTTTCTAGCAAACCAACTTGGGCAAGTCCTGCAATTGCTACTTGGTCGCCAGGATTTTGATTTAACATTTCTTTATAAGAATTACTTGCAGTAGCAAAATCTCCTTTTTCAATTGCCATAAAAGCTGCTTCTAATCTTGGGTCTATTTTTTCTTCTTCAACTTGTGCTTCTTCAATTGGAGCATCAGCATTGATGGTGCCGTTAATACCTTGTTCGGCTGCAATTCTTAAAACTTCTTCAATTACTTGTCTAAGTTCTGCTTCTGGAATAGCACCTTGAAATAGTGGTCCAGCAGATTCACCAATTACTGCAAATACTGCAGGAATTGATTGAACTTGAAACATCTGGGAAAGTCTTGGGTTTGCATCAACATCAATTTTTGCTAAAACAAATCTTCCTTTATATTCTGCTGCAAGTTTTTCTAGTAATGGAGATAATTGTTTACAAGGTCCACACCACTCGGCCCACAGATCAACAATTACTGGAACTGTTTTTGAAATATCAATAACTTTTTGTTGAAAATCTTGTTCGCTAACATCAACCACAACACCAGCTGGTGCATTAGCTAAGGCTTGACTTGCCACACTTTGTGCTTTTTTTGATTGAGCCAACGCGCCTAAGTCAATGGCGCCTCTCATAGGTATTTGACTACTCAAGATTATTAAGCCTCACTAAGTTTGTTATGACTACTCTACTAATTACTAAATGTCATTCCACTTCTCCATTGGCCCATCCCATGAAGTTGGAAGTGGAACCTTATCTGGAGCGATAAGTTTAACGATTTCATTTAAGACAACTTGGACACTGTTT
>CAEZTU010000027.1_pt1 | contig 12105 bp, 11 predicted proteins | sample 7264301 | NCBI WGS metagenome assembly CAEZTU01 (sample SAMEA6813812, study PRJEB35770) | freshwater metagenome | biome: Freshwater; feature: Freshwater reservoir; material: water | place: Czech Republic | collected 2017-08-18 | depth 0.5m m | reverse complement strand
GGTAAGAAAAAAGTGGGAGAAGTAGTCGTTAACTAGAAGGCAAAGTAAGAATGTCTGCCCCAGTTTTAGTCACTACCAGCGTGTGCTCAAACTGGGCAGACATCTTTCGATCTTTAGTTAAAACAGTCCAAGTATCTTCCAAAATGTCGTAATCATTGGTTCCTAAATTAAGCATCGGCTCAATTGTGAAAGTCATTCCTTCTTGCATCAACTGCGTAGCTGTTGGGTCATCAAAATGGGGGATTACTAAACCTGAGTGAAACGACGTGTGAACACCATGGCCTGTGAAATCTTTGACCACACCGTAATTAAATCTTTTGGCATAGCTCTCAATTACTCGACCAATCACATTTATTGGCCTACCAGGAGCAACTGCTTGAATTGCTCTACCTAATGCCTCTTTTGTTCTTTCCACCAAAAGCTTTGTCTCTTCTTTAACTTCTCCCACCAGAAATGTGTAGTTGGTGTCTCCGTGAACTCCATTTTTGTAAGCAGTGACATCCAGGTTCACAATGTCACCGTCTTTGATTATTTGATTTGAGGGAATCCCATGACAAATCACTTCATTAATTGAGGTGCACAAAGATTTAGGAAAACCTCGATAACCCAAAGTAGAGGGATAAGCGCCTTGATCGCAAATGTATTCATGAACTATGTGGTCTAAATCTTCTGTGGTCATGCCATCCTTAATTGAGGAACCAGCAAGATGCATTGCATCAGCGGCAATGGTGCCAGCAATTCTCATTTTTTCTATTACTTCAGCGGTTTGAACATCACTACCTTTATAGGCTGCTGGAGCTTTTTTACCAACATATTCAGGTCGAACAATATTTACAGGAACTGGTTTTAAAGCGGTGGCCATTTAAGTAAATCTAACCAATATTAAAAGTTGTTTTAGCAGTCCTAGCGGTCTTGCCTGATTTTTTAACAGTGAAGGTCAAAGTGCAAGTACCTTTTGCTCTCACTATGACAGAAGAGGCAGTGGCTACACATGCTCCTTTTGGTTTGGCCCTTACTCCCACAAATCTCACACTGGTTGACTTTGCAGTAGTGACCCCAATTCTTTTAAGTACTGTTCGAGCCGAAAAAGTGCCTCTTTTAAGAGTTGGTCTAGCAGCAGTAAATGCTTCATCTGGTGAATACCCAGCAGTTGTCAATGCAGTTTTTACTAAACCTGTGAAGTTACTTGCCACTAAACCAAGGACAGCTCGATCTTTTATTTCTGGGTAACAAGGTGCACCACTGCCACCGGCAACTGGTCCAACCAGCAGGTTTTCAGTTTCAGTTTGCAAAATAACTGGGCCGCCACTGTCACCAAAACATGCACCACTGCCACTGGGGGATCTTCCATATAAATAAGTTTTTCCACCCAGGAACTGAAATGGGGTTTGAGAAAGCGTAAGGGGAATTAGGGAGACTTCACTTTCCTTGGCTGTTTGGCCATAGCCAAAGAAATTAAGTTTCTTTCCTCTAACTGTTGCCGAAGCCGCCTCTGCTTCACTGGCTAGCCGAGAAACAAGAGGAGTACCAATTTCTTTATCAAGAATTAGAAAAGCTATATCGTTTGCTTCCACAAATCCGGTGCTCGAGTTTGAGTAACCACTTGTCAAAATAATTGCTGTTGCTCTGGCAACAGGTCTGGCCCCACTTAAGTTGGCACCTTGGGCAAAAACACTGACAGTGCCAGCATCTGCCACCGTGGAAGTTCCTTCAGCGACCACGCAATGAGCAGCTGTGATAACTATTTTTGGTTTCCATAACCCACCAGTACAGGCAGTTTGTAAATCACCTGGCAAATCAACTCTTACGGCAACCACAAAACCTGAACCTGTGGCATCGGTTCCACCAACAACGGCACTTGCCGGAGAGCTTAAAAGTCCTATAAATAAAGCGAAAATCGCAACTGTGGAACTAGATAATTTTTTCATCTACTGTAAGACTACTTTAATGGAGTCATTAGCGCGCCTGGTGAGCCTAATTCTGTTATCGATTTTGCTTTACGGTCCAATTGCGATTGCTTTTTCATTTGCCAGCCCTAAGTTTTGGGCCAGAATTCTGACATTCTTTTTCGGATCACTAGCAATCATTTCAGGGCTCTGGCTTGCTTCATTGTCAATTGGGATTGGGGCCAGATTTTTAGGGGTATTTGCCATTGCTTGTGGAGTTTGGGCGATTTATCGCCGCAGGATTTCTTAACTAATTAGTTTGAGGTATTAAAAAACCCCGGTGCAAGCACCGGGGTTTTTTTAGCAAACCTGTAAAGGTTAAGCAGCTTTCTTACGACGACGACGACGCTTTGGAGCAGCTTTTGCTGCTTTTTTACGACGACGCTTTGGTGCTGCTTTCTTTGCAGCTTTCTTACGACGACGGCGCTTTGGAGCAGCTTTTGCTGCTTTTTTACGACGACGCTTTGGTGCTGCTGCTGCTTTCTTACGGCGACGGCGCTTTGGAGCTGCCTTCGCTGCTTTTTTTCTTCTTTTTGCCACAATTCCTCCTGGCGAGTCGTCTTCTGTTCCGGAAATCACAGAAGATCGTTAAGAGTAATCGTTCCAGAAGAAATGCATATTGTCATCAAGTAACGCGTATTTCGACGCGCCGTGTCGCAACTTTTTTTGCACTAATTTTTAATGTTTTTAACACAAATTATTTGTTAATTACTTAACTCATTTTAGGTGCAAAAAGGGTGCATTTTCGCAGGTCAGAGGGGGTTTTTGGCAAACCCCTTTTTTACTCTTATTTATTTTTGTGCGAAAAATGCGCTATATATTGGGGTCATTTTTAGGAAAATATTTGAAAAAAACTTTAATTTTTTTTCAAAAAAATGACATTTTTTACTTATTTTTGATTATTTTCTTAATGTTTTGTGTTTTGAAATATTAAAGATTTTTATTACCAAGTAGGCATTTTTTAAGCAATTTTTGTAACCAAATACTGACTTGGTAACCGACTAGCTCAGCAGAGTTGATCCACTAGTTCCACAAGGTGCACATAATTTTGTCCAGTGGCTATTCCTAATCCAATTTGGCAGGGCTTATTGCTGGATGCATAAGCCACAAAGCGTTCAGATTGGAGTGATTGGGCCTGTTTCAAGGTGGCTTGTTGGGTTAGTTCTGGGTGAAGCAAGCCTCGATCACCAGCAAATCCACAACAATTCCAATCAAGTGGGGTAATCACTTGATTACTTATCAGATTGGCAAGGGAATTCATGTGTTTATTGATCCCTAATTCCACCCCAGAACATGTTGGGTGCAGCACCAGGGAGGACAACTTAGATTTTGGTTTCAACACAGGCATTATTTTTGTGTCCACAAATTCCAAAACATCAACTATTGGAATTTGGGTTTCTCTGAAGATCTGGGTTAGGCCTTGGGTGCAGGATGTGGCATCAGAAACCACCATCAGGTTTTCTCTTTTTACTTGTTTCATGATTTCTTTTTTCGTTTTCAAAGCCATAACTTCATAGCCATGAGTTAAACCTTTGGAAGACCAAGGTGTGCCGCAGCAAAGATCACTAATTGATTCAGGGATGAGAACTTTTAATCCAGCTTTTTCACACAAACTCAAAAAAGCTACCTGAATTTCGCTTTGCCCATATAGGGAATTCACACAAGATGGGAAATAAACCACATCAGGATTTGTGGCCTTTAAAGAAGTGCGCTGCTTTCCGCCTATTGGTAAAGACTTATTCCACAGCGGCACAGAATTAGCTCCGCTTATTTGTCGAATTGTTTTGTTTACTATTTCCACTAATGGGGCAGGCATATTTTTTGCTGTAGTTAAAAGACCAGAAAGAAAAGCAGTGGTGGCTGACCATTTATTTGCAGCTAGTGTTGCCAAGCTTTGGGAGGCAAAGCTTTGTTGTTCACTTCTTAGTCTTTTAACCAAGTCACCTGTGTTGATATGTACTGGGCAAGCCGTGGCACACATGCCATCGACTGCACAAGTGTCTAGTCCTTGATAGTCATAGTTGCTATCAATGGCATCTATCAATTCCTGATCGTTGTTTTTTTCAGCATCTTTCTTGGCTCTTCGAAGGGTGATTCTTTGGCGAGGGGTAAGGGTTAAATCTTTGCTGGGGCAAACGGTTTCGCAGTAGCCACATTCCACGCAACGATCTACTTCCTGATCAATAGGTAAGGACTCTTTGAGGTTTTCAATGTGAATATTTTGGTTCTCATTGATGATGACCCCAGGATTGAGAATGTTTCTTTTATCGATGAGTTTCTTCAAATCAACCATGATTTGGTAGAGCTCTTCGCCAAATTGCGTTTTCACAAACGGGGCCATGATGCGACCGGTGCCATGTTCTGCTTTGAGGGATCCGTCATGGGATAAAACCAGTTCGATCATGTCGTGGGTGAAGTCTTCGTAGCGTTTCAATGAGGTTGGGTCATGAAACTTTTCGTTCAATAAGAAGTGAAGGTTGCCATCTTTGGCATGCCCAAAGATAACCGAATCAAAGTAGCGGTGTTTGTTTAAAAGTCCAGATAGTTCGGTGGTGGTGTTATGCAGATGTTTTGCTGGCACCGAAATATCTTCAAGTAAAGCTGTGGTGCCACTTGGTCTGTTTCCTGCCACAGCGGCATAAAGTCCTTTGCGGGCATGCCACAGCTCATTTCTGATCGCAGCAGATTTAGTTAATTCACCATTCTTAACGGGTAAATCTTTGAATACTTGGTGAGCATTGTCAATAAGTCCATCAAGTATTTGATCTGTTTCTGCTTGGTATTCGATGAGCAGTCCTGCGTGGTTTTTGAATTTCTGGTTTTTCAAAACCGCATCAGCCATGTGTTCTCTTTGGGCAACTTTGAGTGAAGAAACATCTAATAATTCAATGACTGCTGCATCAGTGTTTTTCAAAGCGGGTAAGGATTTGGTGGCAAGTTCAAGTTCATCAAAGATGAGCAAACTTGTGGCACATTTTGTTAACAGGGGCAAGGTGTTGAAGGTGGCCTCAGCGATGAATGCAAGGGTTCCTTCGCTACCCACAATCAAATGGGTCAAGATGTCGATTGGTTTTTCAAAGTCAACAAAGGAATTTAAGCCATAACCCATGGTGTTTTTTATGGCATAGGAATTTTTGATCTTTTCAACTAGATGGGGTTTTTCAACAATTCGTTTTCTTAAACCAAGAAGCCCTGCATAAATTTCAGGTTCTTTTGTTCTTAAGTGTTCATCGGCATCAACGTTGCTTGAATCAATCAGGGTTCCTGATGGCAGCACAAAAACTAGGGAAGCAATTGTTTTGTAGGTGTTAAATTCTGTGCCACAAGCCATGCCACTGGAGTTATTGGCAATAACTCCACCGATGGTGCAAGCAATCTCACTTGCTGGATCTGGTCCAAGTTTTCGACCATATTTTCTCAAACTGGCATTGACTCGATTAATGGTTAAACCTGGTTGAACTCTTACCTTTAGTCCGTTATCTAAAACTTCTATTTCTTTAAAGTTTTTGCGAGTATCCACAAGGAGAGAATCAGTTACCCCTTGCCCGCTTAACGATGTTCCACCAGAACGAAAAGTTATCCCAAAATCATGTTTTTGGGTGATCTTAAATATTTCTGATATTTGTTGGGCTGTTTTTGGTTTGGCCACCAAGGAAGGCGTTAATAAATAGTGGGAGGCATCATTAGCGATGCTGACTCTGTCAAAGAGTTGATCTGAAATTTGATTGGGTAATGCTTTCTTTAAATCCTCAAATAGTTCTTGGTTGAGGTTATTAGTGCGATTCACGCAACACCTGGGACCCACTTGATCCCACTAGGAAATCTAAATCAGCACCAGTATCTGCTTGGTTGACATGTTCGACATACATTTTTTGCCAACCGCGATCTGGTTTAGCTAAAGCATCAATCATCTTTTGACTTGGTTTTCTACTATTTAGTTCTTCATCAGTAAGTTCTACATTTAATGTTCTTTTTTCAACATCAAGAGAAATAACATCACCAGTTTGAATTAGTGCTAGTGGTCCAAATGCTGCTGCTTCTGGGGCAACATGCAAGATCACTGTGCCATAAGCAGTGCCACTCATTCGTCCATCACAAATTCTGACCATGTCACGTACTCCTTGAGAAAGAAGTTTTTGGGGCATGGGCATGTTGGCAACTTCTGGCATACCTGGATAACCCTTAGGTCCACATCCTCTTAAAACTAGAACTGAATCTTTATCAACATCTAAGTTTGGATCATCAATTCGAGCATGAAAATCTTCAATAGAATCAAAAACTAAAGCTTTACCTTTGTGTTTCAGTAATTCTTTGCTCGCAGCAGCGGGTTTGATTACTGCACCAAGTGGGGCAAGATTTCCCTTTAGCACTGCAATTCCAGCAGAATCTTGCAAAGGCTTGTTTCTTTTACTGATGACTGTTTCATCAAATATTTGGGCATCATCAAGATAGCTAACTAATGCTTTACCAGTAACTGTGATTGCTGTTGGATCCAGCAAATCTTTTAACTCCTTAAGAAGAGCAAGCAGTCCTCCTGCTCTAAAGAAATCTTCCATTAAATGAGTTCCAGCAGGTTGCAAGTTTGCTAACAGGGGCACCTTGGAACCAATTTTGTCAAAATCATCCAAAGTTAACTTAATTCCTAATCGTCCTGCAATTGCCATGATATGAAGCACAGCATTGGTAGAACCACCAATGCCAGCAAGAGCAACAATGGTGTTGATGAATGAAGCTTTAGTCATAACATCACTTGGTTTTCGATCTTCTTTAACCATTTGCACAATTAATCTGCCAGTTTCTTGGGCAGTTTGTAACAATCTGGAATCTGGTGCTGGAGTTCCAGCAACACCTGGAATTGTCATACCTAAACTTTCCGCAACACAACCCATTGTTGAGGCTGTTCCCATGGTGTTGCAATGTCCACGACTTCTAATCATTGATTGTTCTGATTTGAGGAAATCTTCTTCACTCATTTTTCCAGCACGTAGCTCTTCACTAAATTTCCACACATCAGTGCCACAACCTAAAGCTTTACCTTTGTAAGTTCCAGTAAGCATTGGTCCACCTGGAACAACAATGGCCGGTAAATCAACTGATGCTGCTGCCATTAATAGAGCCGGAATTGTTTTGTCACATCCGCCAAGTAAAACCACACCATCAATTGGATTTGCTCGCAACAGTTCTTCTGTTGCCATCGCTGACATGTTTCGCCACAACATTGCAGTGGGGCGAACTTGGGTTTCACCTAAAGAAACAGAAGGCATGTTTAAAGGAACACCACCTGCTTCCCAAACGCCATTTTTTACATATTCCATAACTTCATTTAAATGAGAATTACATGGGGCAAGATCAGAAGCTGTATTTGCTATTGCAATATGGGGACGACCATCAAATGCGTTGTTAGGTAAACCTCTGCGCATCCAGGCACGGTGGATGTAGGAGTCTCTATCTTTACCTTTGTACCAATCATCACTTCGCATTAGAAGTTTTTACCTCACTATCCATAGATCAAGGCGTTTGGTCTTATTAATACTCAATCTATATTGTTTGCATTATGAGAGCTTTCGTGGTTACTGCTCCACACACTTCTGGAGTCCAAGATGTGGAAAAACCAGTAGCAGGACCTGGCCAAGTAGTAGTGGATGTTTCCCGGGTTGGGGTCTGTGGCACCGACGTTGAATTTTTCACAGGTGAGATGGCTTATCTACATTCTGGACATGAAAAATATCCGTTAAGACTTGGTCATGAATGGTGCGCAGTTGTTGCATCCGTTGGTGATGGTGTTGATAAAAAAATTATTGGCAAACGTGTCACAGGCGACACCATGCTTGGTTGTGGCAAATGTTATCGCTGTTTAAATAATCGCCAACATGTTTGTGAAAATAGATTTGAAATTGGAATTAGAAATGGTTGGGCAGGAGCACTTGCTGAACAATTATTAGTCCCAGCAACTGCATTGCATTTTTTGCCGGATTCAATTGATGACACAGTTGGAGCATTAATTGAACCAGGAGGAAATTCTTTACGAGCAGCTCAAGCTGCACTTGCTGGTCCAGGTAAAAAAGTTTTAGTTTGGGGATCAGGAACTATTGGGTTACTAACTGCACAATTAGCTGCATATATGGGTGCATATGTGCACGTGATTGGTAGAAACCCACAAACTCTTTCTTTAGCGAAACAACTTGGAGCAAGTGCAACCTCAGCAGATTTTGAAGAAGTCGATGGTGGATTTGATGCAGTAATTGATTGCACCTTTGATAAAGATGTTCCACATAAAGCTTTGCAAGTGGTTGAACTTGGGGGAAGAGTTGTTTACATTGGAATTTCAGGTGTACCTAGTTCAATTGATTCAAGAGATTTAGTTTTGAAAGATGTCACAGCAGTGGGAATCTTGTCAGCTTCTCCCGGATTAGCAGGAACTATTGATATTTATGGCAGTGGCAAAGTTGATCCCACTCCAATAGTTGCTGCCACTGTGGGATTAAAAGAAACTTCAGATGTTTTAGCAGGTAAAAGACCAGCAAATGCTGGTGTTGGTCCAAAGATTCACATAGATCCACGAAAGGATTGAGAACAAGATGAGTGACTTTAAAGATTTAGTAGCAATTGTTACCGGTGGAGCAAGTGGTATCGGAGAAGCTACAGCTAAATTACTTCAATCTCGTGGAGCAAAAGTATTTGTCTTTGATAGAAATCAACCAACAAATCCCATTAATGGTGTTACATATTTGATTTGTGACATCACAAATAGAGAAGATGTAAATAAGTCAGTGGCAGATGTTGCCAAAAACGGTTTAGATGTATTAGTAAATAACGCAGGAATAGGCGCTATTGGCGATGTCACAGCAGGCGATGATGCTGAATGGCACAAAGTATTAGATGTAAACGTAGTAGGAACAGCACGAATGAGTGCAGCAGCAATTCCATTTTTGAGAAAATCAAAGAGTGCAGCAATAGTTAACGTTTCATCAATTGTGGCAACAGATGGTTTTCCACAACGCGCCATTTATTCTGCATCTAAGGGTGCTGTTCATTCCTTGACTCTTGCTATGGCTGCAGATCACATTAGAGAAGGAATCAGAATTAATTGCGTAGTTCCAGCAACAGCTGATACTCCTTGGGTGGGAAGACTACTTGATCAAGCTACGGATGCAAAAGCTATGAAAGAAGCATTAATTGCAAGACAACCCATGGGAAGACTTGTTACTGCTGAAGAAATTGCCCATGCAATTTGTTATTTAGCTTCACCTCTTTCTTCTTCCACAACCGGAATTGGTTTAAATGTTGATGGTGGAGTTGGTGGATTAAGAGTCCCACCTAAATAAATGATTTCAGTTGAAGTATTTGATGATCGACGTTGCTGGTTAGGAGAAGGTCCAACTGCAACTGGTGAAAATAACAACCACGTGCAATGGGTTGATATTTTAAATGGCAGAGTCTTAAGCAAAAATCTTGAAACAAATAAAACTTCTGAATACAAATTAGATGATCATGTTGGTTTTGCAATTCCTAGAACTGGCGGGGGAGATGTTTTAGGTACATCAAATGGACCAGTTTTAAGAGATGTTGAAGGAAATGTTTCTGGTCTACCAAAAAGAGAAACAGATACACATAAATCAAGATGGAATGATGCCAAGGTTTCTCACACAGGAGATTTATTTCTTGGAACTCTTTCCTATGATCTTGTGCCTAAAGCCAGTGGGCTTTATCGAATTTCTAAAGATGGCAGTGAAATAAAGAAATTACTCAGTGAATTAACTCTGGCCAATGGACTTGATTGGTCAGTAGACACTCAAACTTTTTACTTCATTGATTCCCTTGAACATTGCGTTGATGCTTTTTCCTACGATGGTCAAGAAATAACTGATCGAAGAACTGTTATTAAATTTGGGGAAAATGAAATACCTGATGGAATGTGTGTGGATGGCGAAGATGGACTCTGGATTGCTTTTTGGGATGGATCACAAGTTAGAAGATATGACGAGAAATACAAACTAAGTGAGAAAATTGATCTTCCTGTCTCATACACCACATCATGCGCCTTTGCTGGTAAAGATTTAGACCAATTGGTGATTACAACTGCTCACAACAACGAAATGGGAAAGCATGCTCAAGCCGGGATGACTTTCATTTGTAAGCCAGGAATTAAAGGAAAAAAGACCACCCTATTTGGTTCGTAAAAAGAGTTAAGCGAAAGACTAGGCTTTGCCTAGAAAGGTAGAAACATGAAACTAGCTCGTTTGGGAAATTTTGGTTCTGAAAAACCGGCCATAGTCATAAGTGATACTGAAGCAGTTTTTGTAGATGATGTAGTTGCAGACTTTAATCGTGAAACACTTTCCAATGGAGCAATTGAAAAATTAAAGAAACTTGATCTAACAACTAGACCAAAAGTTAAGATTGCTGATTACAGACTTGGTTCTCCCGTTGCAAGGCCAACAAAGGCAATATGTGTAGGACTTAATTACGCCAAGCACGCTAAAGAATCAGGAGCTGAACCTCCAAAAGAACCAGTGATTTTTATGAAAGCACCAGACACTGTTGTTGGTGGATTTGATGACATTGTTATTCCGCCAAACTCAGTTAAGACAGATTATGAAGTAGAAATTTGTGTAGTAATTGGTAAAGATGCACTTTATTTAGAATCTCCTGCAAAAGCTAAAGAGCACATCCTTGGCTACACCATTTCCCAAGATGTTTCTGAGCGTCATTGGCAAATTGAAAGAAGTGGTCAATGGGTAAAAGGTAAATCTTTTCCAACTTTTAATCCTGTTGGTCCTTGGATTGTCACAACAGACGAATTCGATCCAACAGATGTCAGACTTTGGTCAACTGTTGATGGTGAGAAAAGACAAGACTCAAAAACCAGTGACATGATTTTTGGAATTGATCATTGCGTTTGGTACATCTCTCAATTTATGGAATTAAAAGCTGGAGACATCATTAACACTGGAACTCCTGAAGGTGTGGGAATGGGTCATAAACCTGAAAAGTATTTAAAACCAGGACAAGTTGTTGAAACAGGAATTGATGGCATTGGCACCATAAAATCAAATGTAGTTGCCTACAAATAAAAAGGAAAATATAAATGGAAAAAGTTAGATTCGGCTTTATTGGAGCAGGCTCAATTGCAAAGAAAGCTCTTTATCCAGCCTTAGTGAATTCAAATGTTGGTGAAATTTATGCAGTGGCAGGAAAAGATGCTGATAGGGCAAAAGCTCTTTCTCCAAGTGGAAAGTTTTATACCGATTACCAAGAATTAATTGATGATCCAAAGGTTGAGGCTGTTTACATATCTTTACCTAACTCGCTACATATTCCTTGGTCAATTAAAGCTATGCAAGCTGGCAAACACGTCTTGTGTGAAAAACCAATAGCAATGAATGCTCAAGAATTAAAAGAAGCAATCAAAGTGTCACAATCAACAGGAAAGCTTCTAATGGAAGCTAGTTGGAATAGATGGCATCCTCGAACCGTAAGAATAAAACAATTAGTTGATCAAGGCGTTATTGGCAAGCTAACTGAAATTAATGCCAGTTTCACCTACGACGGACTTGATGCAGAAAACATCAGAACAATTCCAGCACTTGGTGGTGGAAGTCTTTATGATCTTGGACCTTATTCTGCCGTTGCACCTTTATGGATAACTGATTTTGCTCCCGTAATAGATATTGCAACTGAAGTTACTTGGCATCCAGGTGGAAGTGATGAAACCGTTAGAACTACCTACACAATAGGGGGAGTCAAAGCTAACACTTTAACTTCGATGAATATTCCAAATGTAATTACTTTAGAAATCATTGGGACTGAAGGAAAAATCTCTACTGGTGGAAACGATGCATTTGTTTCCCATAACAGCCCAAGTACTTTGATTATTGAAACTAAAGATGGCAAAAAAGTTGAAGAATTTGCCGCATGTGATCCTTATCAGTTAATGGCTGATTCTTTTGCTAAGAAAATTAGGGGACAAGAGGCATGGTTGCTTCCGCTAGAGGAATCAGTTAAATTCTCTGAATTCTTTGATTCCGTTTTTGCTACTTTAAAGAAATAAAATAGGGCGTAATAAAATCATGCATAAGATTTTTACAATGCCTTTTGCTCAAGTTTATCCTCACTATGTGAACAAAATTGAAAGAAAAGGCAGATCAGTAAAGGAACT
>CAEZTU010000024.1_pt1 | contig 13322 bp, 11 predicted proteins | sample 7264301 | NCBI WGS metagenome assembly CAEZTU01 (sample SAMEA6813812, study PRJEB35770) | freshwater metagenome | biome: Freshwater; feature: Freshwater reservoir; material: water | place: Czech Republic | collected 2017-08-18 | depth 0.5m m | reverse complement strand
CAAAGGGTCGACCAATGGAAAAAATACTAAGAAAGAAAGATTAGTTCGTTATTCGTAAGAATGATCTTTATCAGGGTATTTACCTGATGCAACATCACTACTAAATTCTTTAACTGCCTTTTCTACTTGTACTCGAAGATTCAAATAGTTCTTCACAAATTTAGGTTTTGGTCCAGCAGTTAATCCAACTAAGTCTTGCCAAACCATAACTTGAGCGTCAGTGTCTGATCCTGCACCAATTCCAATAGTGGGAATAGAAATAGATTCTGTTATTTGTTTAGCTAATTCACTTGGTATTGCTTCTAGAACAATTGCAAAAGCGCCTGAGTTTTCTAATGACTTGGCATCTTGCAGTAATGATTCTGCTTGTTCACCACGACCTTGAACTTTGTATCCGCCAAAAACGTTTACTGATTGGGGTGTTAAACCAATGTGTCCCATAACAGGAATTCCAGATTCAACAAGAAGAGAGACAGTTGAGGCAACTCTTTGGCCTCCTTCAAGCTTTACTGCTTGAGCTCCAGCTTTCAAAAAACTTGTTGCAGATTCAAGTGCCATTGATGTGGAAGTTTGGTATGAACCAAATGGCATATCTGCCACAACCATTGCTTTTTTTGTTGATCTGGCAACCGCTTTAACGATCGGCAACATTTCTTCAACAGTAATTGGCACAGTTGAGTCGTAGCCAAAAACTAGATTGGCCGCAGAATCACCGACCAATAAAACTGGTATTCCAGATTCATCGAATAGAGAAGCAGTTAATGAGTCATAGCTTGTAAGAACTGTGAAACGTTTTTTGGATTGTTTAAAAGAAGAGAGATCATTAACAGAAATACGACTCATAACCATTTTCCTCTCGAAGCCAATTTCTTGGTCCCCGGATTTATCTAGGTATTGACTTAATTGTGTCAGAGATATTTAGTAAGCCCTAAATAAGGGTTAAGGACTAGAGACTTTCTCTCCAGCTGTTAGTAATTGGTTGCCTTCTGTCTCTACCAAATGCCTTGGCAGAAATTTTTGTTCCAGGTGGATACTGGCGTCGTTTGTATTCTGCTTGATCAATAAGTTTCAACACTTTTTCAATCAAAGATTTATCTATTCCCTTGGTTGCCATCTCAAAAGCACCTTGATCTTGCTCAACATAGGCATTAATCATGGGATCAAGTTTTTCATAATCTGGCAAAGAATCAGTATCAAGTTGTCCTGGTCTTAATTCTGCACTTGGTTCTTTAGTAATGCTTGATTCTGGAATTGGGGGATTACCGTCTTGTTTATTTCTCCATTTAGACAATTCCCAAACCAAGGTCTTTGGTACATCTTTAATTGGAGCAAATCCACCAACAGCGTCACCATAAATAGTTGAGTAGCCAACAGCTAATTCACTTTTATTACCTGTGGCAAGAACTAGGTGGCCTTCTTGGTTTGAAATTGCCATCAAAGTCATTCCACGAAGTCTTGCTTGTAGGTTTTCTTCTGCTAAACCAGATAAAGAAAGGGAGTCTTGGTAAGCATCAAACATTGGTTTGATTGGCACACTTCGATAATTCAAACCAGTTCTAGTTGCCAAATCTTTGGCATCACTTACCGAATGCTCTGATGAATATGGACTAGGCATTGAAACTCCGTAAACATTATTTGCACCCAGTGCATCTACTGCAATCGCTGCAACTAATGCCGAATCAATTCCACCGCTGAGTCCAAGTACAACTGATTCCATATTATTTTTCAAGACATAATCTCTTAAACCAACAACTAAAGCTTGGTAAACCTCTTCAAGATCATTACTTCTTTTTCTGACCATTGATTGACTTATTGGTTTCTTTGGTTCCACTTCAAAAAGAATTATTTCTTCCACAAATTGGCTTGCTCTATTGGCAATTGATCCATCTGTGTTGACCACGATTGAGTCACCATCAAAAACTAGTTCATCTTGTCCACCAACCATGTTCACGTAAGCCAGAGGAGCATTTACTTCTTTAGCTCTTTTTTGAATAAGTTGTAAACGGGTGTCATCTTTACCGTATTCATAGGGAGAGCCATTAATAACAAGAAGTAGATCAGATTTAAGTTGAGCAATTTGTGAAACTGGTCCACCGTCTTGCCAGATATCTTCACAAATTGCCAAGGAAACTTTTACACCCTCTACTTCAAATGAGCAGTTATCAGTTCCTGGGACAAAGTATCTGTATTCATCGAAAACACCATAGTTTGGTAAATGATGTTTGATGTATTTGGTAATTACTTCACCATTTCTAATTACTGCAGCAGCATTTTGTGGACCACCTGCGGGAACTCCCAAAGATGCTTTCTCACCAGTTGAATCTAAATAGCCCACAACAACTGTTAAGTCTTTAAGTCCATCCAGTACTAAATCTTTTGCTAATTGGTTCAATGCTTTTTTAGAAGCTTCTTGAAAAGACTTTCTTAAGGAAAGATCTTCTATGGGATAACCAGTTAAAACCATTTCTGGGAAAGCAACCAAACTTGCTCCAAGTTCAGATGCCTTCTTGGAGAAATTTCTAACGATTGCCGCATTGCCACTCAAATCACCCACCCGAGGGTTTACCTGGGCTAAAGCCACTGTGAGTGCCATATATACAAGTGTATTCCAGGCTAAATCTTGTGTGGAATTTATGTAACAAAGCCGAAACAATCATGGGGCACAATAGGCAACATGGATAAACAAGCAGATTTTGTATTAAGAACAATTGAAGAACGCGATATTCGTTTCGTACGTTTATGGTTCACCGACGTGATCGGTTCCTTGAAATCAGTAGCAGTAGCTCCTGCTGAATTAGAAGCAGCATTTTCTGAGGGTATTGGTTTTGATGGTTCTGCTATCGAAGGTTTTGCAAGAGTTTATGAATCAGACATGTTAGCTAAACCAGATCCTGCAACATTTCAATTACTGCCTTGGCGAAGTGAAGGACCAGGAGTGGCCAGAATGTTTTGTGACATTCAAATGCCTGATGGTTCACCTTCTTACGCTGATCCTCGTTGGGTTTTGAAAAGAACAATGGCAAAAGCAGCAGATATGGGTTTTACTTTCTACACTCATCCTGAAATTGAGTTCTATCTGTTTGAAGATGACAAGAATGCGGTAAATGTTGCTTCACCTAAACCAGTTGATCATGTTGGTTATTTCGATCAATCAGCATCAGGACCAGGTTATGACTTTAGAAGAAATGCCATCACCATGTTGGAATCAATGGGAATTTCTGTTGAATTCTCACATCATGAAGGAGGCCCCGGTCAACAAGAAATTGATTTGCGTTACGCAGATGCTTTAAGTACAGCAGATAACATCATGACATTTCGTTTAGTTGTAAAAGAGGTTGCACTTTCTGAAGGTGTTCGAGCTTCATTTATGCCTAAACCATTTAGAGATCAGCCAGGTTCAGGAATGCATACGCACTTATCTCTATTTGAAGGAGATAAGAATGCCTTTCACGAACCAGGTGCTGAATACCAATTAAGTAAAGTCGGTCGAAGTTTTATTGCTGGAATTTTGAAACATGCACCAGAATTTACTGCTGTTACCAATCAATATGTGAACTCATATAAACGACTTACTGGTGGTGGTGAAGCACCAGCTTATGTTTGTTGGGGCCATAACAACAGATCAGCATTAGTAAGAGTTCCGATGTATAAACCATCAAAAGGTCAATCAACTCGTATTGAATACAGAGCACTTGATTCTGCTGCTAATCCTTATCTTGCTTACTCAGTGTTACTAGCTGCAGGACTAAAAGGTATTGAAGAGAATTACGAGTTACCACAAGGTGCAGAAGACGATGTTTGGTCATTAACGGATGCTGAAAGAAGAGCACTTGGCATTACACCACTTCCAACATCTTTAGATGAAGCAATCAAAATCATGGAAAAAAGTGAGTTAGTTGCCGAAACACTTGGGGAACATGTCTTTGATTACTTCTTAAGAAACAAAAGAAGTGAGTGGGAAGAATATCGACGCCAAGTCACTCAATGGGAACTTGATAGATACTTACCAGTCTTATAAATAACCGGTTAAATTAATCTTTCTGTTCAACTTCTTCTTTAGGTGTTCGAACAGTTCCAGCGTGAGCTCTAGCGCTTGGATCTTTCTTAGATTTGATGAGACTTGCAATCACTGAAACAATTAATATTGCAGCAATCACTCCAAGGCTAATACCAGTTGGAACTTTTGGAATTTCTGTATTAATTTCGTGAACATAAGTAATAATAAGTTTTATGCCAATAAAGACCAGGATTGCTGCCAATCCAATTGATAGATAAACAAGTTTGTCAAGGAGACCTTTGAGTAGGAAGTACAAGGCGCGAAGCCCAAGCAAAGCAAACGCATTTGCGGTAAACACTAGGAATGGTTCTTGGGTCACACCAAATGTCGCAGGAATTGAATCCAGTGCGAAGAGAAGATCTGTTGAACCAATTGCAATCATGACCAAAAACATAGGCGTTGCAAATCTTTTGCCGTCAATTCTGACAAACAACTTTGTTCCATGGTATTCACTTGTTACTGGAGTAAATTTTCTTACTTGTTTAACAATGAAGTTGTCATCTGGGTTTGGATCTTGGTCCCAATTTCGAAATAGGCCTATTCCGGTGTAAATAAGGATCAGTCCGAAAATTACAAAAGTGAAGGCAAAGGCTGCAAGTGCAGCTGCCCCTATAGCAATGAAAATGGCTCTAAGAATTAGAGCAAGAATTACTCCAATTAACAAGACTCTTTGTTGGTAAATACTTGGAACAGCAAATTGAGTGAGAATAATAGCGAAAACAAACAGATTATCGACGGAAAGAGATTTTTCAACTAGATAAGCAGCAAAAAATTCAGTACCGCTTTGGCTTCCGTAATCGACCCAAACCCAAATTCCAAACAGAATAGCTAAGGCGATGTAAAAAATAGACCAAGAAGCTGCTTCTTTGAATTTAACTTCGTGAGGGTGAGCACTTACGGTGAAAAGGTCTAACAAGATAAAGCCAATAATGGCTCCAACTGTTACTACCCAGATTGTTAGCGAAATATCCATGTCTATTTTCAGTAAATCATAGGTAAGGAAAGGATGCAAACAGGGCTTAGGCCAGTTTCAGTCTTTTTTCTTACTACCAAGTTTTTTCACAAATTCACGTCTGAACTTGACGCATTAATCGGATATTATTTAGATATGCCAGGACTAGGTAAAAGTAGAGACTCCCATTTCCCATCCATTGAGAAAAAATATGGGAAAAAGATGTCTCATTGGTTTAGTGTGATGAAGAAGATTTCAGATAAAAAATATCCTGAGCAAATTGCCTTTTTAAGAACCAAACATAACTTCTCTCAAGTTCATGCAAATGCTTTAGTTATGTATTCAAAAGGATCAAAATCAACATCTAAGTTTGAAAGCGTTAAGGATTATTTCTCATCTATTAATAAGGCTCAAGCCAAAACGATTAAAGCACTTTACAAACCAATCATGAAGCTACATAAAGACATCGAACTAACAGTTGCTTGGAATCAACCAGTATTAAGGCTTGGAAATTCTTACATTTTTGGCGCTGGGGTTACTGCAAAATACATTTTGTTAAACCCTTTTAGCAAATCAGTATTGGATAAGTTTTCCAAGAAATTAACCGATCTAAAAGTAAACAAACACACTTTCGCCATACCTAATGACTGGAAAGTGGACGAAAAATTAATGGTTGCAATGGCCAAAGCACGAATAGCCGAGATAATTAAGTAAGACAAGGCATAAGTGTCATTTTGGGTTGTAGTGGAAGTAGGCTTGGTCCATGGGTAAACCACCGGTTGTTTTGGTTGTACAAAACGAATTAGATGCACCAATTGGATATCTCGAAGAGTGGTTATTTGAACGCGGTGTAGCAATTGAAGTTATTTACCCATTTAAAGGCGATGCTGTTCCGACAGAACCTGGTGATTTCGCTGGCGTAATTGTGCTGGGTGGTTCACGTGGAGTTCACGATGAAGATCAATGGCCTTGGCTTAAGCAAGAAAAAGAATTATTAAGAAATGTGATCAAATCACAAACCCCAACTCTTGGAGTTTGCTTAGGTGGACAACTTTTAGCTGATGCAAATGGTGGCAAAGTTGGCAGAACAGACAAACCAGAAATTGGTGTTGGTTTTGTGGAATTCCTACCTGAGGCAAAAGATGACTGTATTTTATCTTCTGTAGTTGATTCACCCGTTGCAATTCCGGTGCCGCAATATCATCAAGATGCAATTTTGGAATTACCACAGAATGCAAAATTACTTGTCACAAGCGATGATTGCACGGTACAAGCTTTTGTTTTAGGAAAAAGTGCTTGGGGATTGCAGTTTCATCCTGAAACCGACTGGAACATTATGAGTGATTGGTTAGTTAGTGAAGATGAGGTTAGAAAAACTCTGGGAATTACTGATGATTCAGTGAAAAATCAATTCGATGAACTAGGTGAAGGAATGAAGAACACTTGGAGAGCACTTGGTCTAGCTTTTGCTGAAACAGTTACCGATTTTGCTGGTAAAAGGACAAAATGACAGAACACCCGGTAACTGAAACCGGAATATTCTCACGCTCAGGTTTTACTAATCCAAATAGAGCACTTGATTTAATAAGAACTCTCAAAGTTGAGATCAATCAAGATCAATTAATTGATGATTTAAGCAAAGTTGCTGATCCTGATAACGCCCTTTTGTTACTGGTAAGAATTGCAGATAATAAGGAAAATCACTTACGAAAAATTTTAAAAGATAATGATGCAAGATTAAGACTTCTGCAAGTGCTGGGTTCATCAAATGGCCTAGGTGAACACCTTGTAAAACATCCGGAAGATGTTGAAGTTTTGTTTCAAGAAACAGCCATAAGTAGTTCAAATAGCAAAGATGATTTGATTGCCATTTTTACTAAAGCAAGTAAAACCAGTAGGGCAAATCTGGTTAGAGAATATAGAAAAGTATTACTGGGTTTAGCCTCCAGAGATATTTGCTACAAGTGGCCTTTACGTGAGGTGGCAGCTGAATTAGCTGATGCCGCTGATGCAATCTTGCAAAGTTCTTTACAAGTTGCTCTGGATAAGAATCCTCAATTGGCAAAACAATTTAACTTAGCAATTATTGCTATGGGAAAAGCTGGCGGACAAGAACTAAATTATGTTTCAGATGTTGACGTTATTTTCACTGCTGAAGCTAAAGCTGGATTTGATGAACAGACCGCGATTAGTGCTGCTACCAAAGTTGCCACAGAAGTTATGCAATACATAAGTGTTGCCAATGATGGTGGTGAAATTTGGGAAGTAGATGCTGCCTTAAGACCTGAAGGAAAAGCAGGGCCATTAGTTAGAACTGTGGAACAACATGTTTCTTACTATCAAAGATGGGCCAGTACTTGGGAGTTTCAAGCACTTTTAAAGGCTCGCTTTAGTTCCGGAGATGTAGAACTTGGAAACAAATATCTTGATGAAATAACTCCATTTGTATGGCAAGCAGCAAGCAAAGAAAACTTTGTTGACGATGTGCAGAAAATGCGCAAAAAAGTTGAAGAAAATATTGATGATCGAGTTGGGGAAAGAGAACTAAAACTTGCCCCCGGAGGACTTAGAGATGTTGAGTTTGCTGTGCAATTACTCCAACTTGTGCACGGTCGAAGTGATGCCATGGTTCGAAGTCCAAATACTTTGCAAGCACTTGATCAATTAGCTACTTGGGGATATATCGGTAGAGAAGATGCTGCCACGTTTTCTACTGCTTACACGTTTTTAAGAACACTGGAACATCGAATCCAATTACAAAAACTATCTAGAACACATGTTTTACCTGAAGAAGAAAACGAGTTAAGAAAACTGGGCAGATCCCTTGGTTTTATGTCTGAATCAAGTGCTGATTTAGAAAAACAATGGAGAAAACATCAACTTGAAGTAAGAAGAATTCACGAGAAACTTTTTTATAGACCACTTCTTAATGCTGTGGCAAGACTTGATGCGGGCAGTGCCAGATTAACAATTTCTGAAGCAAATTCTCGATTAAATGCTCTCGGATACAAAGATCCCGAATCAGCACTTCGACACATTGAGGCTTTAACAACAGGTGTTTCCAGAAGAGCGGTGATTCAAAAGACTTTGTTGCCAGTTTTGCTTTCCTGGTTTGCTGATGGCCCAGAACCAGATATTGCACTTCTTTCCTTTAGAAGACTAAGTGATGCATTAGGCAGTACTCCATGGTTTTTAAGACTTTTAAGAGATGAGTCAGCTGCAGCAGAATTAATGGCCAAACTTTTATCTTCCAGTAGATATGCCACAGATTTGTTGATGAGTGCGCCAGAAGCTGTTTCCATGTTAGGAAATTTAGCTGAATTAGAACCAAGAACTCGTGAGCAATATGAAAATGAAATGAATTCGGTTATTTCTCGACATGAAAGTGCTGAAAATATTGTTTCTGCTGCCAGAGCATTTAGAAGAAGAGAATTATTAAGAACTGCTACAGCTGATTTAAGTGGAAAATTAACTACCGAACAGGTAGGAATTGCTTTAAGTAATGTTTATGCCACGGTAATTGACACTGCTCTAAAAGGTGCATTTTTAGCTGTGGAACAAGAAAATGGAAAAGAAATTTGCACCAATCTTTGTGTTATTGCCATGGGCAGATTTGGTGGCTTTGAACTTGGTTACGGCAGTGATGCTGATGTGATGTTTGTGCACGAACCCAAAAACGGAGCAGACCAACAAGAAGCCGAACGATGTGCTCTCGATATTGCAAATCGTTTAAGAACTTTGTTAATGCAACCTTCTGTTGATCCTCCCTTAGAAATTGATGCTGATCTAAGACCTGAAGGAAAAAATGGTCCACTAGTAAGGACTCTTGATTCCTATTTGGCTTATTACCAAAAATGGTCAGCACCTTGGGAAGCTCAAGCTCTGCTAAGAGCACTTCCGGTTGCTGGAGATTTAAGCGTTGGAAAAAAGTTTATTGAAGGAATTAATAAAACTCGTTACCCAGAAAATGGGGTAAGTGAAGAAAACTTAAGAGAAATGCGCAGAATTAAAGCTCGCATGGAATCAGAAAGATTACCTAGAGGAGCAGATGTTAACCTCAACACCAAATTAGGTCGAGGTGGCTTAAGTGATGTGGAATGGGTAGTGCAACTTTTACAAATGCAACATGGATCAAAAGATGAATCATTGAGAATCACTGCCACATTGCCAGCCTTAAGAGCTTGTGTAAAAGCAAATAAAATAAGTGAAAGTGATGCTAAATCATTGAGTGAAGCTTGGACTTTGGCCACATGGATTAGAAATGCTCAAATGCTTTCTAGGTCCAAAGCAAATGATCAAATACCAACAGATATCAATGAATTATCAGCGATAGCATTTACTTTGAATCAAAAATCTCATGCTCAACTAATTGAGGATTATCGAAGAATTACTAGGCGAGCACGATTAGTAATGGAAAAGATTTTTTACGGGGAATAAGTTACTTTTTAAGAGATTTTAAGTAATCGTTGTAATCGTCAATTTCTTTATCTGTGACTTGTCTGGCAAGTCTTTGATCTCTAGATGCCCACTGGTAAACCAAAATTCCCAAAACCAAAATGGTAGGTAATTCACCAAATCCCCAAGCAATTCCACCACCAAGTTGTTGATCCTTTATTTGATCAAGGAGCCAACTTGGTTTAACTTCACTAAACCAACCACCACCAAGAGCAGTATCTGAACTGTAGGTGATGAATCCAAATATTCCGTGAAATACAGCTGCAGCAAAAACTATGCCAAGTTTCAAAACATCTGGAACTTTTCTAGGTGCTGGATCTACTCCTAAAATATTCCAGAAAAATAAGTAACCAGCTAAAACAAAATGTGCATCCATAAACAAATGTCCTAAATGACTTCTCATCAACACTGTTAGAAGGGGAGAAAAGTATAAAACCCATGTTCCACCGGCAAATAAGAAAAAAGCAATTATTGGATGCGACAAAGTATGAAGATATCTTGAATTCATAAGTGCAACAATCCAGTCACGTAAATTTCTTACTTGAGAGTCTTTGTTTTTAACAGTTTCATTTGGACTTAAAGATCGAAGTATTAAAGTAAGTGGTGCACCAAGAGGAAGTAAAATTGGTACCACCATTGCTAAAACCATGTGCACGACCATGTGAGCAGAAAAAAGCAAAATCGCATATCGCCCAATCATTGTGTTTGTTACATACATTCCAATTAAAACCGCAGCAGTCCAACTAATAGTTCTAAAAACTGGCCAGGTGTCGCCACGTCTTTTAAGTGTCCAAACACCCCAGAAATAAAGTCCCAATGCAAAAAGTCCCACTGTAAATGTGAATGGTTCAAGTGAAAAAGTGGTGAGTGCATAACTCCAACTAAATTCTCTAGGCTCAGGAAAACCTGTAACAGATTCAATTAAAGTAAAAGCCGCATTTCCAGTTCTAGGAAAATCAGTTGAGGCAAGAACTACTGAAACACCAAGTGTGAAAAGAAGTAAACCTACTTCAAGGCCAACGAGTTTTTTAATATCAGTTTGAAGCCTCTTTCTAATATTTGCAGCCACAATTAACGCTAAAGCAACTATGGTAACTTTTAGGATTAAGAGTTGACCATAAGTTGTAGACAGAATTTCAGAAAAATTATTTAATCGAGTAAAAGCATTAATTTGACCACTAATTAGAAGTAAAACTACGGACGCGATGGCCAGGTAGCTAAATTTATGTAGCGCTAGAGACTTTTGATCTTGTGTTAATTGCTTATTTGAAACGATTATGAAAATTGCTGCTACACCAGAAATCCACAAAGAAACAGTGATGCCATGCATCAATCCTGAGACAACGGCCCATTGGTGAGTTGAGATTCCTCCACCGTGTGACAAAAGTGCTGGTAAGGAAAGACCAATAACGTTAAAAGTTGCTACTAGGCCAACTCGATCAAGATTTGGTCTTTGTAACACAAGAAAAGAAACAAGGGCAATTAGTGAGATCAACAATAAAGCCCTAACACTTGATACATCCCAACCGTAAGTAGCAATTACTTCAATTTGGGCCACAACAGAAAGTGGTTGGGAAAGTGCCAAAGTAAGAGTAAAAACAGCGGCTGCAAACGAAATACCTGAAAGGGCTAATGAGAATTTAGCCGCAAATCTAGAGTTTTTTTCTTGGAATGGAACAAATATTCCACCACTAATTAATAGTGCAATAACAAGAAGTCCTAAAACATAGACAAGAGAAACCAATATTGGTTTAAGTAAGTAAACAATTGGGCCACTATCTGGAATTAAAGGTGCAGGAGCGGTCCAAAGGGCAGAGCTAATAATGAGAGTGAAAATAACACTAAGTGGTGTTATGAGAAGAAAGAATAGATTTTTTGTTTTCATTATTGATTCTTAACTTACCTTAAGAAGACTTATTCTTACTTTCTTGTTATTTTTCCCACAACTTTTAGCCAAGTTGCCACCGAGTAACCAATTAGTACGCCAAAGAGAACTGTTCCTAGACCTACTTGGCCACCTAGTAGCCAACCAATAGTTAAAACAGTAATTTCAATAAATAATCTGACTCGTCCAACTGGTAAACCAGTGATCAAGTGAATTCTGGTCATTAAGCCATCTCTTGGTCCCGGGCCCATGTGACAAGTTAAATAAAAACCACTACCAAGTCCAACTATTGCGATACCCACCAGAATTTGAATAACTTGTAAAACATTTGAAGTTGGTGTTGGCAAGAATTTCGTCATGAACTCTATGGCAATAGAGATGATAATAATGTTTAAAACAGTTCCTAATCCCGGTTTTTGTTTCAAAGGAATCCATAACGCCAAAACTCCAACTCCTGAAACAAAAGTTGCCCAACCAATACTTAAACCTGTTTGCACAGATATTCCTTGAGCAAAAACAGTCCAAGGAGACACACCAGCATTAGCAGAAATTAAAAATGCTTCACCTGTTCCAAAGAGCCAAAGTCCTACAACCAAAATTAAAATTGTTGAGGGTTTTGATTTCCAATAATGATTAGATCTCCAGGGTGTAACAGGAATTGTTTTAGATGGAAATAACCATTTAGGAATATATTTTTTCACTCTAAACCTTTAAGAGTGAGCTCACTTAATGTTTTCCTACTTCTGGGGGCTAATTCTCTTTCTTTAAGGGCTTGACTTAAATTTGTAGGATCACTAATTTGTCCCACGTTGATTAAAACTACTGGCTCAACATTGTCAGGTAGTGAAAAGACTTCTTTAACTTTAGATTTACTAAATCCACCCATCTGATGGGTATGTAATCCCATTGCAGTTGCTTGTAAACATAAAGCGGCAACGGCTAAACCAGCATCAAATATTTCAATTTTTGAAATATTCTCAGCAGTAACTGCTACTAAAATAATTGCACTGGAATTTGGCGACCATTGGGTGTTTGTATCTTTCAAGGTTGATACCAAAGCTGAGAAATTCTTGTCACCTCTTTTTCCAACAAGAAATCTCCAAGGCTGAGCATTCATCGATGAAGGTGCCCAGCGTGCTGCTTCTAGTAGGGAAGTTATTTCTGAATCAGTCAAAGTGTGTTCAGGGTTAAAAGATCTTGGGCTCCAACGATTTGCAATTAATTCGTGTAACTTTGCATCGGTACTGGCTGGTTTATGGTGAACAGACATAAATAGAATTATTGTCTAATGCTTGAGAATGCGCGACTTAGGGTCGAACGTGGAGTTATACGTACTTTTCATGCCCGAAGGGGCAGAGTAACAAAAAATCAAACTTTTGCTTTAGAAAACTATTTTAAAGAATTTGAATTACCAGAAGGTCCATGGGATTTCTTCAAACTCTTTGGTAACAAAGAAGTTTTCTTTGAAATAGGTTGCGGTAGCGGAGAATCAACTATTGGTTTTGCAAAACAAAATCCAGATGCAATAATTATCGCTTTAGAAGTACATCGACCAAGTATTAGTCACTTAGTTGAAAATGCTCACAAAGAAGAATTAACAAACATCAGAGTTGCATACTCAGATGGAGTTCAGGTTTTAAGAGATTGGGTTAAAGATAATTCTCTTTCAGCAATTTTTGCTTTCTTCCCAGATCCTTGGCCTAAAAAACGACATAACAAGCGACGACTATTCAGACCAGAGCTTGTCGAACTGATGCAAAGAAAACTTAAACCCGGTGGAGAGATACTTGCTGCCACAGATTGGGATGAATACGGCAAACAAATGCTAGAAGTTTTGCCTAATTCCACCCTTTCAAAACGTCCAAGTTGGCGACCTGTCACCAAGTATGAGAGAAAAGGATTAGCAGCAAATCGAAACATTATGGAAGTTAAGGCCAAATTTTAGGAAGTTTTTGTTGTTTTCTGAATAAGTT
>CAEZTU010000023.1_pt1 | contig 13398 bp, 11 predicted proteins | sample 7264301 | NCBI WGS metagenome assembly CAEZTU01 (sample SAMEA6813812, study PRJEB35770) | freshwater metagenome | biome: Freshwater; feature: Freshwater reservoir; material: water | place: Czech Republic | collected 2017-08-18 | depth 0.5m m | reverse complement strand
TTAGAGAAGCTTCTTAGAGCAGATGAAAAAGCTAGAAGCTCTGCCAAAGATCTAATTGCAAAGGTTTCGATTTAATTGGAAATAGTTGGAATTCTTTTTTTAATCTTAGTAATAATGCTTTCTATCGGACTTCATGAAATAGGCCATTTAGCGCCTGCAAAAAAATTTGGGGTAAAAGTAACTCAATACATGATTGGATTTGGACCAACAATTTGGTCGAAACAAAAAGGTGACACTGAATACGGCGTTAAGGCAATCCCACTAGGCGGTTATATCCGAATGATTGGAATGGTTCCTCCTGCAAAAGATGGAGAAACTGCTAAGGGACCTTTTGCCGATTTGGTCAACAGCGCCAGACAGCAAAGTTTGGAAGAAATCGGTCCAGAAGATGAAAATAAAGTCTTTTACAAACTAAGTGTCCCCAAAAAGCTCACCGTTATGTTTGGTGGCCCATTCATGAATTTGGTTCTAGCTTTTGTGTTTTTTGCAATCTCATTTGCAGGAATTGGCTTTCCTGCTGCAACAAATGAAGTCAAACAAGTAGTTACATGTTTACCAAGTGAAGTTGACGTTTTAGGCAATTGTTTACCAGGAACCACTGCTTCTCCAGCATTGAGTGCAGGGATTAAAGATGGCGACAAAATCATTTCTTTTGACGGAAAAGAAATTACTGACTGGGAAGCTTTAGCAAATGGTATTCGAGAAAGTAAAGAAGGCAATGTAGAAATTACTGTTTTACGTGATGGGAAAGAATTAAACTTAACTGCAGAAATTGTGCTTGCCACTAGACCTAGTTCAGCAAATTCTGAAGTGGAAAATGAACCAACTCCATACTTAGGAATTGCTCCACAAATAATTATGGAAAGACAACCAATCAGTAGTGTCTTTGATGTTTTAGTAAATATCACTGTTGGAACTGGTCAAGTTTTGTGGAATTTGCCTGAGCGTGTAGGCCAATTATTTGGAGCAGCATTTTTAGGCGAGCAAAGAGACCCTGAAGGCTTAGTTGGAATTGTGGGAGTAACAAGAGTTGGTGGCGAAATTGCTGCTGCCGAGATTCCAGGTATGTGGAGATTTGCCACTTTGTTAAATCTTGCTGGTGGATTGAATATGGCGTTGTTTTTATTTAATTTATTGCCCCTTTTACCTCTTGATGGTGGTCACGTAGCTGGAGCAATCTATGAAGGTTTGCGCAGAAGTTTTGCGAAATTGCGCAGAAGACCAGATCCAGGTCCTGCAGACACATCAAAAATGTTGCCCTTCGCATATTCCGTGGCAATATTATTAATAGGTTTATCAATGTTGCTTCTTTACGTCGATGTTGTTAACCCAATTCGACTTGGGGGATAGGATTAACTTATGACCGCAATTAACTTGGGAATACCTGAAGGGCCACCTCCAGTATTGGCACCAAGACGAAAAACTCGCAAAATAACTTTGAAGCATCATTCCCATCCATTAGAAATTGGTGGTGATGCACCGGTATCTGTTCAATCAATGTGCACAACTTTAACTGCAGATGTGAATGCAACTTTGCAACAAATAGCTGAATTAACAGCTTCAGGGTGTCAAGCAGTAAGAGTTGCTGTTCCTAGTCAAGATGACGCAGATGCGTTGTCCGCAATTGCTAAAAAATCTTCAATTCCTGTCATTGCCGATATTCATTTTCAACCAAAATATGTTTTTGCTGCAATTGATGCAGGATGCGCAGGAGTTAGAGTTAATCCAGGAAACATAAAACAATTTGATGATCGCGTTGGAGAAATTGCAAAAGCTGCAAAAGATGCAGGTATTCCAATTAGAATCGGTGTTAATGCTGGTTCGTTAGATAAAAGATTGTTAGAAAAATACGGTAAAGCAACTCCTGATGCCTTAGTGGAATCAGCACTCTGGGAAGCCTCATTATTTGAAGAACATGATTTTCGTGATATAAAAATTTCTGTTAAGCACAATGATCCAGTTGTAATGGTTGCTGCTTATACAAAACTTGCTGCTGCATGTGATTACCCATTACACCTTGGGGTTACTGAAGCAGGTCCTGCATTTCAAGGAACAATAAAATCAGCTACAGCATTTGGGGCACTGTTAAGTAAAGGAATTGGTGACACAATTCGAGTTTCGTTATCCGCACCTCCTGTTGAAGAAGTAAAAGTTGGCATTGCAATTTTAGAAGCACTCAACTTAAAGAAACGCGGCTTTGAAATTATTTCTTGTCCATCTTGTGGTCGTGCCCAAGTTGATGTTTACACACTGGCTGAACAAGTAACTGCAGCTTTGCAAGGATTTAAAGTTCCGATGCGAGTAGCAGTTATGGGTTGTGTTGTAAATGGTCCAGGTGAAGCACGCGAAGCAGATTTAGGTGTGGCATCAGGAAATGGTAAAGGCCAAATATTTGTTAAAGGTGAAGTAATTAAAACAGTTCCTGAGTCAGAAATTGTGCAAGTACTAATTGAAGAGGCAACGCGAATCGCTAAAGAGATGGGCGAAAGTGTGGCCGGTGAACCTACGGTATTGGTCAAGTAATAAAAATGTGCGACCAATGCTTCGCACTGATATTGACCAAGTAAGAAGTATTGCTTTAAAGGATCCTGTAAGTAACTGTTTTTTTCTTAGTAAATTAGAAGACTTACAACACAATTTGTGGTCAACGCAAAACGAAGTAAGTGTATTTGAGAATAATTCAGTTATCGAATCTGCTCTTTATAACGGAGCAAATATTGTTCCACTGGGAACTAACGCTGATTCTCGAGTTGCTTTTGCCCAATATTTGCTTGATTCACCAAGAAGAGCATCATCTATTGTTGGAGATAGGCAAGAAGTTTTAGATTTGTGGAATTTAATAAAACCTTTTTGGCATAAGCCCAGAGAAATAAGAGAAAACCAACCTCTACTAGTAATTGATGATGCTCCACTATTAGCACCAGATCCACTAGTTAAACCCGCTGTGATTAGAGATTTAGATTTGTTATTACCGGCATGTGTCTCGATGTTTACTGAAGAAGTAGGTGTTTCACCAGTTTTGGGAAGCAGTGAACAAATCTATCGAGCAAGAATTGCGGAAGTTATTCAACAAAGAAAAATGTTTGCCAGAATTGATCAATCTCAAGTTACATTTAAAGCAGAGATTGGGGTTTCGACCCAACAGGTTTGCCAAGTTCAAGGAGTTTGGGTGCCCCCACAACTTAGGGGGAGAAATTACGGCAAAGCAGGAATGGCTGCTGTGGTTGATTTAACTCGCAAAAATTTTGCTCCACGGGTGAGCTTGTATGTGAATGATTACAACGAGAGAGCACGCGCAGTTTATAAATCAGTGGGTTTTCAAGAACACTCCACATTTGCAACGGTTCTCTTCTAATTTATAAATAAGAAGTAGGCTATTTCCATGTTGCTTCGAATGTCTACATATTTCTTGCGCACCCTCAGAGAAGATCCTGCTGATGCTGTTGTGCCAAGTGACAAATTATTGACTAGAGGCGGATATGTAAGAAGAGTTGCTCCAGGAATTTTTAGTTGGTTACCTTTGGGCTATTTAACCTATAGAAAAGTTGAAGAAATAGTTAGAGAAGAAATGGATTTAGCTGGGTTTCAAGAAGTTCATTTCCCTGCACTCTTACCAACAGAGCCATATGAAGCAACTAATCGTTGGACTGAATATGGACCTAATTTATTTCGACTAAAAGATAGACGCGGTGTGGACTATCTACTTGGACCAACTCATGAAGAAATGTTTACTTTAATGGTTAAAGATCTTTACAGTTCCTATAAAGATTTACCTTTAGTTATTTATCAAATCCAAACAAAATACCGTGATGAAGCGCGACCAAGAGCAGGGATTCTTCGAGGTAGAGAGTTTGTCATGAAAGATGCTTACTCTTTTGATATTGATCAAGATGGTTTAGAAATCTCATATCAAAAGCATCGTGATGCCTATATTAAAACTTTTAAAAGATTAGGATTAGATTACGTAATTGTCTCAGCAATGTCAGGAGCTATGGGTGGTTCTAAGAGTGAAGAATTTTTAGCTCCGTGTGAATTTGGAGAAGACACTTACGTTAAATGTCAAGCTTGCGATTATGCAGCAAATGTTGAAGCAGTTACTACACCTTTAGTAAAAGATTTTGATTATTCAGATGTGCCCGCATTTCATGTTGAAGATACACCTAATACTCCGACAATTGAAACTTTAGTTGAGATATCAAATTCAAGAAAAGATTTAAGAAGAGCAGATCGTGATTGGACTAGTGCTGATACTTTAAAAAACGTGGTAGTCATGCTTACACATCCTGATGGTAAAAATGAACCATTAGTTGTCGGAGTTCCTGGTGATCGCGAAGTGGATATGCGAAGACTAGAAGCCGCAGTTTCACCTGCAACCGTGAGAGTTTTTGAAGAAACAGATTTCCCTAAATACCCAGCTTTAGTTAAAGGTTACATAGGTCCCCAAGCATTAGGACTTAAATCAACAAGCAAAATAAAATTTTTAGTAGATCCAAGAATTGTTAAAGGGACAAGATGGATTACTGGTTCAAATATTGCAGGTAAACACGTTTACGATTTAGTTGCCGGGCGAGATTTTGAAACCGATGGTTTCATTGAAGCAGCAGAAGTAAAAGAAGGCGATGTTTGTCCAAAGTGTTTGAAGAAATTAGAAATTGCTAGAGGTATTGAAATTGGACACATATTTCAATTAGGTAAAAAATATGCGCAAGCACTTGACTTGAAAGTTTTAGATGAAAATGGCAAAGCCCAAGTTGTAACAATGGGATCTTATGGAATTGGTGTATCCAGAGCAGTTGCTGCAATCATTGAACAAAACCATGATGAACAAGGAATTGTTTGGCCTGGCAATGTTTCTCCAATTGATGTCCATCTTGTAGCTGCAGGTAAAGAAGATTCAATATTTAGTGAAGCAGATAAGATTGCTCAAACTTTGGAAACGCAAAATATTTCTGTGATGTTTGATGATCGAAAAAATGTTTCTCCAGGAGTTAAATTCAATGATGCTGAATTATTAGGCGCACCATGGATTGTGGTGGTTGGTAAGAAATTAGTAGAAGGTTTAGTTGAAGTAAAGAACCGTAAAACCGGCGATAGAGTTGATATTAAAGTATCTGAGCTTTTTACACATTTAAAATCATTAATTAAATAAATGCCAGATTTAACCGTTGTAATTTTTCTATTGTTTGCTGCATTTGCTGCTGGATGGGTAGATGCAATTGGTGGTGGCGGAGGATTAATTCAATTTCCGGCACTTCTTTTTGGTCTTCCAAATGCCACACCTGCACAACTTTTGGGAACAAATAAAGCATCAAGCATTTTTGGGACAGCTGGAGCAACTAACACTTATTACAAAAAAATGCCAGCTGAAGTTAAAGCCACAATTCCAATGGCAATTATTGCCTTCATTGGATCTTTAGTAGGTGCAATTTTCTCAACAAATCTTCCACGAAGTGCTTTTGAACCCATTGTGCTTGTTGTGTTAGTGGTCGTTGGTTCATGGATTCTTTTTTCACCAGACGTGCAAAGTCAAAAGATTAATTCAAAATTTAAAAGTAATGTGGTGATGGTTTTTGGGGGAATGGCTTTAGGATTTTACGATGGCGCATTTGGTCCAGGAACTGGTGCTTTTTTGATCGCTTTATTTGTTGGCGCATTAGGTAAACAATATTTAGCTGCTAGTGCTGGAGCCAAAGTAGTAAACTTGGCAACAAATTTAGGAGCAGTAATTATTTTTTCCATAACTGGTTCAATTATTTGGATACTTGCTTTGATTATGGCTGTAGCAAATTTTGCAGGAGGAATATTTGGTGCAAAAACAGCAATTGGAAAAGGGTCCAAGTTTGTAAAGATAATTGTTTCCACAGTTGCATTTGCAAGTGCTTTGCGCCTGGCTTTTCAAATCTGGGGTTAAGAAAAACTTCCAGGAAGCGATAAAGGTGTTTGCTTGAATTCAAGAATTCGAAGAGATCCATCAAGTGCATATTGCAGAGTTTCTAACCTATTTTCTCTTTCTTCCAAAACATAGAGTTGTATATAGATTCCTATTAAACGGTTCTCGATAAAGCTAGCTAATTCATATGCAGTAACCATATCTTCAACAACTATTGGAAGCTCATAATTTTCTTTTGGTCTTGGCGGAGTAATTCCCAATTCCCTTAACTTAAGTCTGAATTTATCTCGATGGTCTCGATGCAGGTTAAAGACTGAGAATGCGTAATCTTTACTTTCATCTGGAATGAAAGACAATAAATAGCCAAAGGCCCAAACTGCAGCGTTCTCACCCTCAATAACCATCTTTATTTTTTCAATTACCTCTTCAGATTTATTGACAGAAACATTTGGGCTAGGAGATGTTGTCATTCTGTACCTTCAATATCTGAACCTTCATAACTTGCATTTGGTTTTGGTACCGCAGGGGTAATCATTTTGTTTAACCAATAAATATGTTGTGTAACACTTGATGCGATTTGCCCAATGTTTTGAAGTATTTGTTTGTCATCAGTGAGAAGACAAGAAGTTAAGCAAAAATTTAGATGTTCTTCTTCAGCTAATAAAAGTTGCGTAATACTTGCAACTTGTAGACCGGTAGGAGAGGGGTTTGGGGTAGCAGAAACTTCGTTTGTCCAAAGAGTTAAGTGGTCCAAGTGATGATTTCGCAGTTGGATTAGTTGAGTTCTGTAGCTTCTTTCTTGATTTATTCCTGCAAAATAAATATCCACCAAGGCTGTTTCTCTTTGAATGAATTCTTGGACCATTAATTCATCAGCACTTGGCTTTGATCCAATAAATGAATTTCCAGAACAGGCAGACAAGGCAATGACGCTGGATGAGAGAAGAAGTGTTCGTCTATTCATTATTTTGCCCATCCTTTCTCAAGTCTTGGACCAGTCTATTGACCATTGAACTCAAAAGTATTTGAATAATGATTTAGCGCTACCCTTAAGGCACAACTGCAAGACCCAACTGAACAGCAAGACCTACACGCAACGGAGTTGCCCATGTCCACGCGTGAACAAATATTGCAAATTTTAGAGCCAATCGCCAAAAACTTGGGACTTGATTTAGAAGACGTAGAAATCAAATCTGCTGGCAAAAATTCCATAGTACAAGTATTTGTTGACAAAGACGGTGGCATTTATTTAGATGAAGTAGCACAAATTTCAAATCAGATTTCTGAAGTATTAGACCAAAGAGAATTACTTGGTGAAAAACCCTACACACTTGATGTTGGATCTCCTGGTGTTGATAGACCTTTAACCAAACCACGTCATTGGCGAAGAAATAACGGACGTCTAGTTAAAGTAAATTTTGGATCTAATTCAGAAATTGGTCGAATAATTGAATCTGATGAAGAACAAGTTGTGTTAGAAGTAAAAGGTAAGTTGCGAACATTGAGTTTTGAAAAGATTGACAAAGCATTTGTTCAAGTTGAATTCAATCCTAAGAAAAGTAGTAAATAATGGATATTGACATTAAGGCACTTAAACAACTTGTCAAAGAACGTGAAATGCAATGGGAAAGAGTTGTCGTTGCAATCGAGGAAGCCTTACTGGCTGCCTACAAAAAGAATCCAGGCTCTAGCCCAAATGCGCAAGTAAAGATGGATCGAACTAGTGGACACATCGAAGTGAAAGTAACTGAATTAGATGCTGAAGGCAAAGTAGTGCGCGAATTTGATGACACTCCAGCTGATTTTGCCCGGGTAGCAGCAGCAACAGCAAAACAAGTTTTGTTTTTAAAGATGCGAGATGTAAAAGATGATCAAGTTTTTAAAGATTTCTTAAAACGCGAAAACACTATTATTTCTGGTGTTATTCAGCAAGGAAAAGAACCATCGTTAATTGATGTGAAAATTGCTGATGGAGTTGAAGGATTTATTCCGGTGCAAGAACAAGTTCCCGGCGAAGTTTATGAACATGGTTCAAGAATTAAGTGTTTTATTGTTTCGGTTAGAAAAGGACAAAAAGGTCCACAAATAACTTTGTCAAGAACTCATCCTGGATTAGTTAAGGGACTATTTGAATTAGAAGCACCAGAGGTTTTACAAGGAGTGGTTGAAATTGTTGCAGTGGCACGAGAATCTGGTCACCGAACAAAGATTGCTGTTTTAACTCATGATCCACAAATAAGTCCTAAAGGAACTTGCATTGGTCCGATGGGCCAACGAGTAAGAAATGTTATGAGTGAATTAGGTGGAGAAAAAATTGATATTGTGGATTTTTCCTTAGACCCAGCTGTGTTTATTGCTAATGCTTTATCGCCTGCCAAGGTAAGTAGTGTCACTGTTGTCGATCAAGATTTGCGATCAGCTCAAGTGATTGTTCCCGATTTTCAATTGTCCTTAGCAATTGGGCGAGAGGGACAAAATGCCCGACTTGCAGCACGTTTAACAGGTTGGAAGATTGACATACGCTCAGATTCCAAACCAAATGTTGAAAACATAATAGATTAAGACCATGGTGATAAATGGTATTTAGTGCAGTTAAAGAAGCATGGAATTTTGTTGACAAGCCTTTAAGAAAACTTTTTAGTATCTTGCTCGGGGTTAGGCTCGTTACAAACTTTTTTGACCTAATCGGAACCGCGTTAATGGCTGTTTTGGTGGGATATGTTGTTAGTGTTCTTAGCGGTAATCCACAAACTGGAGTAATACAGCCAGTTATAAACTTTTTTAATTTAGAAGAAGTTGCAATTAGAAATCAAGTTATTATTTTAGGTGTTATTACTCTTAGCGTTTTTGTACTTAAGCCGATCATTGTCTTGCCGATAAGTCGTATTTTAAGTTTCAAAATTCATAGACAGGGAGCAAATTTAACAAACGCACTTATAACGGACTTTACAAGATTACCACTTTCTGCAATAAAAAAATGGTCGAGTCCAGATGTTAACTTTGCGACAACTTCAGGTTTGCCAACTGTTTTGACATTGCTTTGGACTAGTGTCGCATTGATTTCGGATATTGTTTTGATTTTAATGTTTTTTATTACTTTATTTATAACAAATCCACTAGTTACTATTGGTCTACTTATTTACGTATTTTTCTTATTCTCCTTACTTGCCTGGATTAATGGATCGAGAATTACAGATGCGGGTAGGCAAGTTGGACTTACTTCAAGTAAATCAACAAAGGGAATAATGGAACTTTTGTCTATGTTTCGAGAGTTATATGTTTCGGATCGATTGAACTTTCAAGTTGCGACGTTCAAAGATAACCGAATCTCTCAAGGTGAGGCAATCGCAACCGTTGAATGGCTTGGACTTGTGCCTAGATTCGTTATTGACTCAGCCCTTGTTCTTGGAATCGTGGTTGTGGCTGTAGGTCAATCAAGCTCTGATTCAATAACTTCGGCTGCCACTAATACTGCACTATTTCTTACCGCTGCTTTAAGAATCCTTCCAACAATAGCCCCTATTCAAGGTTCAATTAACGGCATAAAAAATATGAAAGGCTTGACTGAAAGAGTCCATATTTTTCATAAATTTATTGAGGCCGAGTCTCCGAAGAGAGAACGCTACATCAGTAATTTAGTACAAAATGCAAAAGTTAATGATACTTTTAAAATCCAAGTCAACAATTTAAGTTTTAACTATCCAGAATCGGACAAACCTGCAATTAGTAACATTTCATTTGCCATTAATTCTGGTTCGACTTTAGCAATAATCGGTTCATCTGGTTCTGGTAAAACTACTTTGGCCGATTGTCTACTCGGACTACTTGAGCCAACAAGTGGCAATATAGAAATAGATAAAACTGCACCTGAGATTTACAGAACAATTAACAGTGGATCTATTGCATACGTTTCCCAGGATGTTGCTCTAGTTGATGGTTCAATTAGGGAAAATGTTGCATTTGCCTTGCCCGAATCAGAAGTTGATGCAGAAAAAATAGGTACCGCTTTGAAGCGTGCGCACATTTATGATTTTGTGAAAGGACTTCCTCAAGGTGTTGCGACAGTTGTAGGAGAAAGAGGAACTCGTTTATCAGGTGGGCAGCGCCAAAGAATTGGAATTGCTAGAGCGCTTTACAGTAATCCAAAAATTTTGGTACTAGATGAAGCAACAAGTGCACTTGATGCCGAAACCGAATCTGCTATAACAGGAATGTTAAAAGAGTTGCATGGTCAAGCAACAATAATTTCAATTGCCCACAGATTAAGCACTGTAATGCATAGTGATCTTGTTTTGTTTTTAAGAGATGGAAAGCTTGCTGGTTCTGGAAAATTTGAAGATTTAGTTCAACAACACCCAGATCTAGCTCATCAGGCTGAACTATTGGGCATAGATATTGATACAAAAGAAAATAACTAGGACAAAACAATTATTCCTTTAAGAACTTGTATTGGTTGTAAGCAAATAGTTTCTAAGGATCAACTAGTTCGAATTGTGGAGATTAACGCAGAGTTAGTAATTGATCATAAAAATAGACTTGGCTCCAGGGGTGCCAACATCCATCCATCACTTGAATGCCTGAATTGGGCCATTAAAACTAAGGCTTTTCACAAGGCGCTCAAGTTCAGCGGCGCGCTAAATACCTCTCAAGTCTTGAATGAATTCAGTCGTAAAGTACCCTAAGAGATGTCACTTCAACTCCCAAACGGAGAAAAACCAATGAGCACTAAATGAGCACTTCGAAATGAAGGCTTTACTTTTAGTGTCCTAAGGATCGGGACTAACCCCTGTCCTTAGTAAAGGCAGGAGAAATAAGTTGTCCAAGATTCGTGTATATGAGCTCGCATCAGAGCTTGGCTACGAAAGCAAAGACGTCCTTGCCAAATTACAAGAAATGGGCGAATTCGTTCGTTCCGCATCTTCCACAATTGAACTTCCAGTAGCTAATCGACTTAAAGCAGCAATGCCTGCAAAAGTAACTAAACCTAAAAAAGTAGCTGCACCTAAAAAAGTTGAACCAGTTGTTAAACCAACTGAAGAAGTTTCTGAAACACCAGTGACACCACAAATTTCAACAACACAACCACCAAGACCTGCAACACCTCGTCCTGGAAATAATCCATTTGGTTCACCAACTACACAACCACCAAGACCTGCAACACCTCGTCCTGGAAATAATCCATTTGGTCAACCTGCAGGAACAAGACCACCAAATCCAACTGGAATGCCAAGACCAATGGGCAGACCAAATAATCCAAATGCACCAAGACCTGGTGGACCAAATCGTGGTCCAGGAAATTTTGGTGGACCAAGAACTAATAATCCAAATGCACCAAGACCTGGTGGACCAAATCGTGGTCCAGGAAATTTTGGTGGACCAAGACCTGGTGGACCAAACAGAGGACCAGGTGGTCCAGGAAATTTTGGCGCTAACAGATCAAGCGGTCCAGGTGGAATTCCAACAATGCCTGGTGTTCAACCATCAGGACGTCCTGGTCAACGTGGTGGTGCAGGTGGTCGCGGAAACGCAGCTGGTGCTTTTGGTCGTCAAGGTGGAGCAAATAAAAAACGTTCGAAATCAAAACGTGAAAAACGTCAAGAGTTTGAAGATTTCATGGAAGCACCACAACTTGGTGGTGTGCAATTACCAAAAGGTGATGGCAGAACAATTCGTTTAAGTCGTGGTTCATCCTTAATGGATTTGGGTGAAAAAATTGGTGCAAATCCTGCCAGTTTAGTTACTGCACTATTTCATTTAGGTGAAATGGCAACGGCAACTCAATCTTTGCCTGATGAAACATTACAAGTTTTAGGGGTGGAATTAAATTTTGATATTCAAGTAGTTTCTCCAGAAGATGAAGATCGTGAATTACTTGATTCATTTGATGTTTCATTTGGCGAAGATGAAGGCGAATTAGTAATTAGACCCCCTGTAGTAACAATTATGGGTCACGTTGATCATGGTAAAACTTTGTTACTTGACACCATTCGTTCTGCAAATGTGGCTGGGGGAGAAGCAGGTGGAATTACCCAACACATTGGTGCTTACCAAATTTCTGCCAATGTTGCAGGCGAAGATAGAAAAATAACTTTTATTGACACACCAGGTCACGAAGCATTTACAGCTATGCGTGCTCGCGGTGCCAAAGTAACAGATATTGCAGTGCTAGTAATTGCTGCCGATGATGGCGTAAAACCACAAACTATTGAAGCACTAAACCACGCTCAAGCTGCAGAAGTACCAATTGTGGTAGCAGTAAACAAAGTTGATAAAGAAGGCGCTGATCCAAATAAAGTTCGCGGTCAACTTTCTGAATATGGATTATTACCAGAAGAATATGGCGGTACATCAATGTTTGTTGATGTTTCCGCAAAATCAGGACTAGGAATTGAAAAATTATTAGAATCAATCATTTTAACTGCTGATGCTGCATTGGATTTGCGTTCAAGTCCATCTCAACAAGCTCAAGGTGTGGCTATCGAAGCTCATCTTGATAAAGGCCGTGGACCTGTTGCCACAGTATTAGTACAACGTGGAACTTTAAAAGCCGGAGATTCAATTGTTGTCGGTGATGCTTTTGGCCGCGTTCGTGCAATGCTGAATGACAAAGGTGAATCAGTTGAAAGTGCCGGCCCTGCATTTCCAGTACAAGTCCTTGGTTTAACAAGTGTGCCAGGAGCTGGAGATACTTTCTTAGTTGTTGATGAAGATCGCGTGGCAAGACAAATTGCGCAAGCAAGATCTGCTCGAGATAGAAATGCTCAACTTGCTAGAGGCAAAAAGCGTCATACATTGGAAGATGTGCTTGACACCTTGAAGAAGGGTGAGACTCAAGAGTTGCGCTTAATTATTAAGGGTGACGTTTCTGGATCTGTGGAAGCTTTGGAAGATTCTTTAATGAAACTTGAGGTTGGCGAAGATGTTGAATTGCGAGTAATTCATCGTGGAGTTGGCGCAATTGTTAATAGTGATGTTGATTTGGCTGTTGCTTCAGAGGCAATCATTATTGGTTTCAACGTTCGTGCCGAATCAGGTGCTCGTGAAATGGCAGATCGAGAAGGAGTAGAGCTTCGTTACTACTCCATTATTTATCAAGCAATTGAAGATATTGAAAAAGCACTCAAAGGCAAACTCAAACCAATCTATGAAGAAGTCCGCTTAGGTTCTGCTGAAATTAGAGAAGTGTTTAAGTCAAGCAAAGTTGGAGCTATTGCTGGTGTGATTATTCGTGATGGATTAATTACCAGAAAATCAAAAGCTCGCATTTTGCGTGATGGAAGAATGATTACCGAAAACTTAAACATTGCCTCATTAAGAAGATTTAAAGATGATGTTTCAGAACTGAAAGATGGCTTCGAAGGTGGTATTTCATTTGATGGATTTAACGATCTTAAAGTTGAAGACATTATTGAAACCTATGAATTACGCGAAAAGCCTCGCGCTTAAACGATCATGAGTCAAGCACGAGTTCGAAGAGTCGCTGATCGAATCAAAGAAACAGTTGCTCT
>CAEZTU010000021.1_pt1 | contig 15848 bp, 13 predicted proteins | sample 7264301 | NCBI WGS metagenome assembly CAEZTU01 (sample SAMEA6813812, study PRJEB35770) | freshwater metagenome | biome: Freshwater; feature: Freshwater reservoir; material: water | place: Czech Republic | collected 2017-08-18 | depth 0.5m m | reverse complement strand
TTTGATTACTTCAGCAGTTAAAGGTCTGACTGAAGGAACAACCGACTTAGTGAAGAAAGCATTTGATGGTTCAATTGCTGGCGGAAACTTTGTTGGATCTGCTGGTATTGCTGATTACCATGACTTTGCTTCTGTCGTTCCTATGGACGTTCAGGAAAAAGTTGCTGGTGTTGTAGCTGGACTAAAAGACGGCTCAATCAAGACTGGCGTAACACTCTAGTCAAATCAGTTAATTAGCGACAGACTGTAAGTGGGACGCAATTTCGGTTGCGTCCCACTTTCATAATTAGGGGAGAAGGAGAAAACAATTGACATTGACCGAAACAAAAACGTCTAACAAAATTGGTTTTTTTGTTCGCAACCAATCAATTGTTGTTCCAATTGCTGCAATATTTGTAGCATTTTTCCTGGGTGGAATATTGATTTTCTTGCAAGGGGTTAATCCTCTTGTTGCATATAGAGCAATTTTTTCAGAAGCATGGTTTGATTCCGATGGAATTCTAAGAACTTTTCAAAAGACAACTCCTTTAGTTTTAGCTGGATTAGCAGTAACCGTTGGTTTAAGAATTGGACTATTTAATATTGGGGCACAAGGTCAGTTAATTTCTGCAGCATTGGCTTCAGCTTTAGCAGGAATTTATATAACCAACTTGCCTCCAATTTTGCACGTCTTAGTTGCATTGTTTTGTGGCGTAATTGTCGGAGCACTTTGGGCAGCAATTGCAGGTGTATTAAAAGCTTATAGAGGTGTACACGAGGTTATTTCAACAATTATGTTGAACAGTATTGCAATTGGAATTCTTGATTACCTAGTAAGCAATCCTTTTAAAGAACCAGATCAAGCTTTACAGAGAACCAAAAAAATCGCAGAAACTGCAATTTTGCCAAATATTGGCTTTATTCCTTTCGGTTTTATCTTGGCATTAATCATCTGTTTATTAGTTTCCTTGATGCTGAACCGGACGACTGCTGGATTTAGATTTAACACTGTTGGAAAAAATAAATTTGCAGCAACTTATGCAGGAATAAATATGAAATTAATGATTGTTACTGGAATGTTGTTAAGCGGTGGTCTGGCAGGACTGGGTGGAGCAATTGAAACATTAGGAATTACTTATCGATTCGAACCTGCATTTAATGCAGGGCTAGGTTTTGACGGAATCACTATTGCGCTTTTGGCTAGAGCAAATCCTTTGGCAACCATCCCAGCAGCAATATTGGTTGGAACTCTTCGCGCTGGTGGCGCATCTTTACAGTTTGAAACTGGAATCGAACCAGAAATTGTTGACGTGTTGCTAGCAATAACTTTGTTATTAGTGTCTGCTCCTATTTTGGCTAAATTCTTGTTTAAAGGAAAAGCTCAAAAATCAGCAAATGTCACAAGTGGTTGGGGGAATTAATGTTGGACTTTATAAGCGAAAACAGAAAACCAATAATTACTCTTGCCTTAGTAACAGTGATAGCTTACGTGTTTTATTTCTTAGATGAAATTAAAACAACTTCAGTTTTGGTTTTTGGATGGGGATACGCAGTTCCTTTAGTTTTAGCAGCAATGGTGGGAATCATTGGTGAGCGAACCGGAGTTGTAAACATTGGTATTGAAGGCCAAATGTTGATGTCCGCATTTGCAAGTTTCTTTGGATCAGTAATTACTGGCAACATTTATTTAGGAATGGTTATTGGAATCTCAGCTGGTTTAGTAATGGGTGCATTTTTGGCAGTAGCAGCAGTTAAGTGGGAAATGGATCAAATTATTGCAGGGGTTGTAATAAATATTGTTGCCGCAGGCTTAACATCATTTTTCTACGCGCCGGGAAAAACCCTTCCGCAATTAATGCCAGTTGTATCAATTCCAATTTTGAGTGATATCCCATTAATTGGTCCAGTATTTTTTAGAAACGGATTATTTGCCTTAGCAACATTGTTTATCGTTTTAGCTGTCAATTACGCAATCTTCAAAACTAGATGGGGCTTAAGAAGCAGATCAGTTGGTGAATATCCAAGTGCAGCAGATGCTGCAGGAATAAACGTTTTAAGAATAAGAATGGTTAACGTAACTTTGGCAGGTGCCTTAGCTGGATGTGCTGGAGCATTCTTAGCTTTAGAAGCTGCCGGAACTTTTGCCAGAGGACTAACTGCAGGACGAGGATTTTTGGCTTTAGCAATCATGATTTTCGGGGCCTGGAATCCTATGGGAGCTCTTGCTGCAGCATTATTTTTTGGTTTATCTACTGCAATCGCAAGTCAATTACAAGCTGATGAAGTAATAAACATTCCACAACAATTTGTTAACCTATTACCTTTTGTTATGACTTTAGTTGTTTTGGCAATTGCTGTTGGACGAGTTAGACCTCCGGCGGCGGCTGGTCAGCCATACACGAAGGAAGGTTAATTTTGTCAGAGTTTTTAATTGAAGCCAAAAACCTAACAAAAAAATTTCCTGGAGTTTTGGCAAATGACAATGTTTCTTTAACTTTAGAAAAAGGGGAAATAGTTGCCCTTTTAGGTGAGAACGGTGCTGGTAAGTCAACGCTGGTCAAAATGATTTATGGACTATATGGCTCTGATAGTGGAGAGCTTTTCATTAAAGGCAAGAAAGTTGACTTTCATTCTCCAGCAGATGCAATTGCTAAAGGTATTGGAATGGTGCACCAACACTTTCAATTAGTACCTGTTATGACAGTGGCAGAAAATATAGTTTTAGGTGCAGAAAAAGTAAAAGGGATTAAATTTGATTTAGATGCAGCAGAGAAAGAAGTTGCTGAGTTGTCAAAAAAATACGGATTAGAAGTTGACCCAAAAGCACGCATCGAGGATCTACCGGTTGGGATGCAGCAAAGAGTTGAAATCTTAAAGATGCTTTATAGAAAAGCAGATATTTTAATTATGGATGAACCAACCGCAGTGCTTACTCCTCAAGAAACAGATGAATTATTAAAGGTAATGCAAAGTTTTGCACAAAAAGGGGTAGGGGTTATTTTCATTACCCACAAACTAAGAGAAGTTTTAGCAGTTGCTGATCGAGTAGTTGTCTTAAGAAATGGAAAAGTTGTAGGAACGGCTAGGCCTAAAGACACAAATCAAGAAGGTTTAGCAACAATGATGGTTGGAAGAAGTGTTGTTCTTGATGTGAAAAAGGATTCTTCCCACCCTAAAGAAGTCGTATTACAAATTAAGAATTTAAATGTGCAAGACGACAGAAAACTTCCTGCAGTTCGTGATTTCTCTTTAGAAGTTAGAGCAGGAGAAATTGTTGGGATAGCCGGGGTAGAAGGCAATGGTCAACGCGAATTAGTCCAGGCAATAACAGGATTAAGAAAAATTGATTCTGGATCTGTAAAAATAGGGGGTACTGATTCAACAAAGTTAAGCCCGCACAAGATTCACGAACTTGGAGTAGCTCACGTTCCAGAAGACAGAGAAAAAGATGGGCTAGTTGCCGGTTATTCAATCGCTGATAATTCTGTCTTGAATAGATTTGATGAAAAAGAATTTTCTAAAGCGGGGGTAAGACAAACTGGGGCAATCAGAGCATTAGCTTCAAAATTGGTTGAAAAATTTGATGTTAGAACCCCAAGTATTGACACTGTGGCAGGAGCTCTTTCTGGTGGCAATAAACAAAAACTTGTTATCGCCAGAGAATTAATCTGGGGACCAAAACTTCTCATAGCGGCTCAACCAACTAGAGGTGTTGATGTTGGGTCGATTGAATTTATTCACAATCAAATAATTGCTGCAAGAGATGGTGGTTCTGCTGTTCTCCTGGTTTCAGCAGAATTAGATGAAGTATTAGGTTTAGCTGATCGAGTAGCAGTAATTTACGCTGGAAGAATTGTAGAAATTTTGGATGAAAAAGATGCTGAGAGAAACAAAGTAGGCAGATTGATGGCTGGCGGAGACGTTCATTAAATGCCTGAGAATTTAACGCCTGAAGTAATAAAAACTGTTCCTAAAGTTTTATTACATGATCATCTAGACGGTGGGGTTAGACCTGCCACAGTTGCCGAGCTTGCAAAAGTGGTGGGTTATGAGAATTTACCGACTACAGATGCAATCGCTTTAGCTAAATGGTTCAGAGATAATTGTGACTCTGGGTCATTAGAGAAATACTTAGAAGCATTTGTTCATACCGTTGGTGTCATGCAAACAAAAGATGCATTAGAACGAGTTGCTTTTGAAGCAGTTGAAGATTTGGCTAATGATGGCGTTGTTTATGCAGAAATTAGATTTGCTCCCGAATTACACCAAAACAAAGGTTTAACACTTGATCAAGTAGTTGAAGCTGTTCTTGAAGGTTTTCTTCGTGGTGAAAAAACATTAGCGAAAGCAGGAAAACCTATTGTTGTTCGTGCACTTTTAATTGCGATGAGAACTGCTGCACGCTCAAGTGAAATTGCAGAATTAGCAGTTAAGTGGCGCGAAAAAGGTGTTGTTGGTTTTGACATAGCTGGCAAAGAAGCAGGTTTTCCTCCCACAAGACATCTTGATGCATTTGATGCCGTGCGCAGAGCAAACTTTCACATGACAATTCATGCCGGTGAAGCATTTGGTTTGCCATCTATTTGGGAAGCTGTGCAAATTTGTGGAACTGATCGCTTAGGTCATGGAGTAAGAATTGTTGATGATTTAAGTTTTCAATCAAATGGGGAAATAAAACTGGGTGAACTTTCTGCCTATGTTCGAGACAGACGTGTGCCATTAGAACTTTGCCCATCTTCAAATGTGCAAACAGGGGCCGCAAAAAGCATTAAAGATCATCCAATTGGGGTGTTAACAAAACTTGGGTTTAGAGCAACTGTTAACACTGATAACCGATTGATGTCTGACACTTCGATGTCAAAAGAAATGACACTTTTAGTTAAAGAGCTAGGTTTTACTTTAAAGCAATTGCAGTGGCTAAGTGTCAATGCCATGAAGAGTTCATTTCTTCCATTTGATCAGAGATTGAAACTAATCAATGAAGTTATCAAGCCAACTTATGCAAAAATTGCTCAAGATTTAGGGATAAAGTTCTAAATTCCTCTTGGATGCCAAACAGTTTTGGTTTCTAAGAAAGTCTTAATTCTGGTTAGTCCATCAATTTTTGTATTTGGACGCAGTACCCGTTTCAAATTAATTGCAGCTTCCTTTTCTAATTCTTGGGCAATACTTTTTTTATCAACACCTGTTAAATCAAGAGCATTTACATCTTGATGACTAGCAAGCCACGGTGCGATCTCTTTATATGAACCAGTCAAGATATTTACCACTCCGGCTGGAATATCACTTGTTGCTAATACTTCTGCAAGTGAAACAGCGGCAAGTGGTTGAGTTTCAGAGGCAATAATAATAACTGAGTTTCCACTGACAATGACTGATGCAATTGCTTCAACTAGTCCAAGTAGAGATGATTTCTCAGGTGCAATTGTTGCCACAACGCCAGTTGGCTCAGGAACAGAGAAATTAAAAAATGAGCCAGCAACAGGATTATTTGATCCAGTAACCATTGCTAATTTATCTGACCAGCCAGCAAACCAAACCATTTTGTTTATTGCTTCATCAACTTCTTTTTCGGCTTCCTTCTTTGATTTAGCCCAATAACTTAATTCTTCGACAAACTGATCACGACGACCTTGCATTATTTCTGATACCCGATACATAACTTGGGCACGGTTATAGGCAGTAGCTTCTGACCATTTTGTAAATGCAGATCTTGCAGCAACAACACAATCTCTGGCATCTTTTCTTGAAGCTAAAGCAACATTTGCTACAAATTTTTTATTCTTATCAAAAATTTCATAGGTTCTACCAGATTCCGAGCGGGGGAAAGCTCCACCGATAAACAATTTAGCCGTTCTTTTAACGTCTAAGTTTGACATTTATCTACCCGCCTTCAAATATGGTTCAAGTCCATGGCGTCCACCTTCGCGACCATAACCTGATTCTTTATATCCACCGAAAGGACTTGTTGGATCAAATTTGTTAAATGTGTTTGCCCAGATCACGCCTGCTCTTAATTTGTGGGCAACTTCTAGAATTCTTGATCCTTTTTCGGTCCAAATTCCTGCACTTAAACCAAAGGGTGTGTTATTTGCCTTTTCAATTGCCTCATCAGGAGTTCTAAATGTTAAAACACTTAGTACTGGTCCAAATATTTCTTCCCGAGCAATTCGATGGGATAAGGAAACATTTGTGAAAACTGTGGGAGCAAACCAGAATCCTTTATTTGGAATTTCGCAAGGAGCACTCCACATTTGAGCACCTTCAGATTTTCCTGATTCGGATAGTTCCTTAATCTTTGCTAACTGTGAGGCCGAATTAATAGCTCCGACATCTGTGTTTTTATCTAACGGATCGCCTAAGCGCAAAGTTTTCATTCTTGCATAAAGTAGATTTAAGAAATCATCAGAAATTGATTCTTGAAGTAATAATCTAGAACCTGCACAGCAAACATGACCTTGGTTAAAAAATATTCCATTAACTACACCTTCAACTGCTTGATCCATCGCAGCATCATCGAAAATAATATTGGCGGCCTTACCCCCAAGCTCCAACGTAACTTTTTTATTTGTTCCTGAAACTGATTGTGCGATTAAGCGTCCTACTTCGGTTGAACCAGTGAAAGCAACTTTGTCTATATCTGGATGATTTACTAAATACTGACCAGTTTGACCAGCACCAGTAATTATGTTTACAACACCATCTGGAAGTTCTGCTTGTTGGCAAATTTCTGCAAACAACATGGCAGTTAACGGTGTAGTTTCGGCAGGTTTCAAAACAACAGTGTTACCAGCAGCCAGGGCTGGAGCAATTTTCCAAGAAAGCATTAAGAGTGGGAAATTCCATGGAATGATTTGTCCGGCAACTCCTAAAGCTTGTGGGTTTTTACCCAGACCTGCATAGTCAAGTTTGTCGGCCCAACCTGCGTAATGAAAGAAATGTGCGGCAACTAATGGAATATCTATATCTCTTGATTCTCTAATTGGTTTTCCATTGTTCATAGATTCAAGCACTGCTAATTCTCTGGATCTTTCTTGAATAATTCGTGCGATTCGATAAAGATATTTGCCTCGTTCAGATCCTGAAAGTTTTGACCAAGTTTTGTATGCTTTTCGAGCAGATTTGACTGCCTCATCGACATCTTTTTGACTTGCTTCGATAATTTCAGCAAGAACTTCTTCTGTTGCCGGATTTATAGTTTTATAGGTTGAACCACTTTTAGTTTTAACAAACTTTCCACCAATAAACAAGTCATAGTTTGATTTCAAATTAACGATTTTTGTTGATTCTGGAGCCGGGGCGTATTCAAAAACCATTAGTCGACCGTCACATAATCTGGACCAGAATAGGCACCATTTTTCATTTTTTGTCTTTGCATCAATAAGTCATTTAACAAACTTGAAGCCCCAAATCTGAACATATCTGGATTCATCCAGTTATCACCCAAAGTTTCTTTTAAAACGACTAGATACTTCATGGCATCTTTTGTGGTTTTAATCCCACCAGCTGGCTTCATCCCAATTCTTCTATGTGTGGCTAATTCAAAGTCTCTAATTGCTTGAAGCATTACCAAGGTAACAGGAAGTGTTGCCGCTGGTTGAACTTTGCCAGTCGAAGTTTTAATGAAATCTGCTCCTGCCAGCATTGCAATCCAGGAAGCCTTTTTAACGTTATCGTAAGTTTTTAACTCACCAGTTTCTAGAATAACTTTTAAATGGGCTGCTTTACAAACCTGTTTAATTGATTGAATTTGATCATAGATATCTAGAAATCTTCCTTCATGAAATGCTCCACGATCAATTACCATGTCAATTTCATCTGCGCCTTGAGAAACAGCATCGGAAGTATCCTGTAATTTAGCCGCAAGAGAAACACGTCCTGAAGGAAATCCAGTTGCAACTGCTGCAACTTTTATTGAAGTTCCGCTTAAGTTTTCTTTGGCAATTGAAACTAAATCACTGTAAACGCAAACCGCTGCAACACTTGGCACACTTGGATCTAGTGGATCAGGTCTTTTGGCTTTGGCGCAAAGTGATTTAACTTTTCCTTTGGTATCCATTCCTTCCAAAGTTGTTAAGTCAATCATGCGTATTGCCAAATCAATTCCTTCAGCTTTTGCTGTTGTCTTAATCGAACGAGTACCTAATCTGGCAACTCTTTCTTCTACACCAACTTTGTCAACACCAGATAGACCATTTAAGAATTTTTTCAGAGCAGATTCGCTACTAGTGGCATCACGAAGTAATGCAGGTAAAACCAAAGGATCGTCTTTTAGCACATTCACAGCGTAGCGAAGTAGGTAAAAAGCTAAATACTTGTGAGTAGTTGGTGCACAGAATCGGCCAATGAATCTAATTCTTTTTTGGCAATTGCCTTATTTTCCTGAGGATTTCCTGGCTTTGTGGTTACTTCGAGATAGCACTTTAATTTTGGCTCAGTTCCACTTGGCCTAACAATTATCCTCGCATTTTTGGTGAGCAATCTAATTCCAGAGGTAGGCGGTAATCCATCAATTCCCTCATTCATATCTTCAACTTTTTCCACTATGAATTCTCCAATTTGTGATGGGGAATTAGTGATTAACTTCTTTGTTATATCAATTGCTTTTTTCACAGAATCAAATCTAAAACTTAATTGCTTGGTTAAATGAACTCCAAACTGCTCATAAATTCTATTAAATATTTGATCAGCAGAAATATTGTCTTGTTTTAAGTATGAAAATAATTCAACAACTCTAAGAGCTACAGATATTCCATCTTTATCCCTTACGTATTCAGGATCTGTGCAATAACCAATTGCTTCCTCGTAACCAAAAATGAGTTCATCTAAGTGACCCATCCATTTAACTCCAGTTAAAGTTGTAGCACCTTTTAAGCCATGTGCTACCGCCATTTTGGGAACTAAAGAACTTGAAACAATTGAGGCAACCATTTGACCTTTTAGTTGAGAATTATTTAATTCTGCTCGCTTGATCAACCACCAGGCAATTAAAAATCCTAATTCATCACCAGTTAGTACTCGCCATTTTCCACTTTCAGGAATTGCAACAGCACATCTATCAGCATCTGGATCATTTGCAATTGCAACATCAGCACTTATTTCTTGCGCAAGCTTTAGCAACAAATCCATGGCACCAGGTTCTTCAGGATTTGGAAATGACACAGTAGGAAAATCTGGATCTGGTTTTGTTTGTTCTTTAACATTTATAGAGGGATCAAATCCTGCAAGTTCCATACATTTATCAAAGGTTTCTTGGCCAACGCCATGCATCGGAGTAAATGCAACTTTGATTTGCCCAAAACTATTATTAACAATTTGAGATACTCGTTCATGATATTTATCTGTGATATCGATTTCGGTCCACCCAGGTGTCAATTTAATTTGGTTTGCCATGGGGGCAGATTTAATTAGTTCTGCTATTTCTTTATCCATCGGTGGAATAATTCCTGCACCTAAATGGTCATAAACTTTGTAGCCATTATCTCTAGGCGGGTTATGAGATGCGGTAATCATTACTCCAGCTTCAGCACTTAAATGTCTTACCCCGAAAGCCAAAACTGGAGTGGGAATCCGAGAGGGAAGTCGAAAGACTTCTAAACCAAGGGTCATTGCAACACCACATACATCTTGTGCAAATTGATCAGACAAATGTCTTGCATCATTGCCCACAACTAATTTAGGTTTCTTATTTGGATATTTTTTTAATAAGTACTGACATAATCCATAAGTTGCTCTGATGACAACGGCTCGATTCATACGAGATTGACCCGCATCAATTTCAGCTCTTAAACCAGCTGTTCCAAATTCAAGATCTCCTGCAAAAAGTTCACCTAACTTGCCAAGATCATTATTTTTAATTAAATTCAGAATTTGTTGCTTAGTATGTTCATCAGGATCATGATCAGCCCAGTTTTGGGCAATTGAAATTAAATCTTTACTCACAGTTTTTCAATAACCTTCTTTAGTAAATCACCCATTCGAGAAGCAGCCGCTAAACCAGCAGCTAACACTTCTTCATGATTTAGTTGCTCACTAGTTAATCCTGCACCCGGATTTGTAACCATTGAAATTCCTAAAACTTCTGCTTGGGCTTCGCGAGCAGCAATTGCTTCTAATGCAGTAGACATTCCAACTAGATCGCCACCTAGTTTGATTGCCATTTGCACTTCAGCTGGTGTTTCATATTGAGGACCATGGAATTGAACATAAACTCCTTCTTCCAAACTTGGATCAATATCTTGAGCAATTTTTCTTAATCTCTTTGAATAAACTTCGCTTAAGTCAAGAAATCTTGGGCCCGCTAATGGTGTTGCCCCAGTTAGGTTGATGTGATCTCGAATCAAGATAGGTGTTCCTGGTTTCCATTTAAGTTGTAAACCACCACAGGCATTTGTCAAAATTATTGTTTTTACTCCACTGGCAATTGCAGTTCTTACTGAGTGAACAACTGCAGCTGTACCTCTTCCTTCGTAATAGTGAGTTCTTCCCATTTGGATAAGTGTTTGAGAATTTCCAACTTTTACACTTCGTAATTTTCCAGCATGACCTGCCACAGCTGGAGCACTAAAACCTGGTAAGTCAGTAACAGTTATTTCTGCATTTGGTTGTCCTAGTGCATCTGCTGCTGGAGTCCAACCAGATCCAAGGACCACCAAAACATCATGATTAGAGATTCTGGTGATTTCAGCTAATTTGGCTGCAGACTGCTTTGCTAATTCATATGGGTCAATGCTCACGCAGCAACGCTACTACTTATATATATAGAGAAGAAAAGACATGGACTTAAGCGTTAACAAAGTGTCCAATCTAGCCAGGAACGCAGTTGTCTCATAAACTCTCGATTTGTGCGCTTTTTAAATGAACCTTCCTACGACTTGACCTATGACGATGTATTCATGGTCCCAAGTCATTCAGAGCTCACCTCACGAGTTGAAGTAGATCTAGCCGCCCACGATAAAACAGGAACCACAATTCCATTAGTTGTTGCAAACATGACTGCAATTTCTGGTCGAAGAATGGCAGAGACAATTGCTCGCCGCGGCGGTCTTGCGGTAATTCCCCAAGATGTACCACTTCCAGTTATCACTGAAATCATTGATTGGGTTAAAAGTAGAAATACTTTTTATGACACTCCATTAACTTTAAATCCAGATCAAACAGTTGCTGATGCAATGGGAATTATTCACAAACGAGCTCATGGTGGAGTAGTTGTTGTTGAAGATGGTAAACCAATTGGAATTGTCACCGAAGAAGATTGCTATGAAGTAGATCGATTTACTCAAGTCAAACAAGTTATGAGTAAAGAGTTAATCACCATTACTGAAGATCTAACACCGCGTGAAGCTTTTGATTATTTAAATGACAACAGGACTAAACTTGCCCCAGTAATTGCTAAAGATGGAAAACTTTTAGGAATCTTAACTAAGGTCGGTGCTTTAAGAGCAAGTCTTTATGACCCAGCATTAGATAAGAATGGCAAATTAATAATTGCTGTTGCGGTGGGAATTAATGGTGATGTTGCTTCACGTGCTGAAAAGATTCTCAAAGCTGGAGCTGATGTTTTAGTAGTTGACACAGCACATGGTCACCAAAAGAAAATGATTGAAGCATTGCAAGCAATTAAAGCTTTGAACCCTCAAGTTCCAATTGTGGCAGGAAACGTTGTCACAGCAGCAGGGGTAAAAGTATTAATTGAAGCCGGTGCAGACATCATTAAAGTTGGCGTTGGACCAGGTGCGATGTGCACAACACGTATGCAAACCGGTGTTGGTCGACCACAATTTTCTGCAGTTTTGGAATGCTCTTTAGAAGCAAAAAAATATGGCAAAACTGTCTGGGCAGATGGCGGAGTAAGACATCCCCGAGATGTTGCTTTGGCACTTGCAGCTGGTGCATCACACGTGATGATCGGTTCTTGGTTTGCTGGAACTTATGAATCCCCAGGAGATTTACAAAAGGATGCCCAAGGAAAACTTTTCAAAGAATCTTTTGGTATGGCTTCTGCTCGAGCAGTTGCAGCAAGAACTAGTGGGGAAGATGCTTTTGATCGAGCACGTAAATCTTTGTTTGAAGAAGGCATTTCAACATCTCGAATGTATTTAAATCCCAATAGACCAGGGGTGGAAGATTTGGTTGATGAAATAATTGCAGGCATTCGTTCATCATTTACATATGCTGGCGCAAAGACAATTACTGAATTTGCCGAAAAAGCTGTGGTGGGAATTCAATCGGCTGCAGGTTATGCCGAAGGAAGACCTTTATACACCTCTTGGACTAGTTAATTAGTAGACAAAAAATAAGGGCCAGATTTCTCTGGCCCTTATTTTTATTTCTTAAGGAAATTATCCGAGTAGATTTCTAATCGGACTTGTTGCAAAATAAATCACAAAGGCGCCAGCCACAACCCATAGCAATGGGTGAATGGATTTGGATTTGCCTGTTGCAACTTTTAATACAACGTGAGTAACAAAGCCCGCACCAATACCTACTGCAATTGAGTATGTAAATGGCATCAAGACAATTGTTAAGAATGCTGGAAGCGCGATTGTTATATCTGCCCAGTCAATATCTTTGATTTGAGTCATCATTAAGAATCCAACGATGATCAATGCTGGAGTTGCTGCTTCGTAAGGAACTAGTGCAACTAGTGGTGACAAGAATGTTGTCAACAAGAGTGCAATTCCTGTTACGACGCTTGCTAATCCGGTACGAGCGCCTTCGCCCACACCAGATGCTGATTCGATGTAAGAAGTATTTGAAGAAATACCACTTGCACCGCCAGCCATAGCTGCAACAGAATCGATCAGCAAGATTCGATCTGCATTTGCTAAGTTTCCATTACGATCTGTCAAACCAGCTTCTGCACCAATTGCTGTCATTGTTCCCATGGTGTCGAAGAAGTCTGTGATCAGCAATGTGAACACTAGAAGCGCTGCAGTTAAGAATCCCGCAGTAGCAAATCCACCAAACAAATCAAATTGACCCAGTAGCCCAAAATCAGGTGTAGCAATGATTGAGCTTGGAATAGCTGGAACGTTTAGATTCCAACCACTTGGATTTACTTTGTCTGGAGTAAACAAAGGACCAATTTTGAAAACGGATTCAAGAATTACAGCCAAAATTGTTGCTGTAATTACACCGATCAAAATTGCACCTTTGGTTTTACGTGCATAAAGAATGGCAATGAGGACCAAACCAAAGATGAATACCACTACTGGCCATCCAACTAGGTTTCCGCCCGCACCAAGTTCAACTGGAACAGGTCCAGATTGGGTACGGCGAACAAATCCTGCATCGACTAAACCGATTAGTGCGATGAATAAACCAATACCAACAGAGATCGCTATTTTTAATTGAGTTGGTACTGCTTTGAAAACTGCAACACGAAAACCAGTAAGAACTAAGACGGTGATGATGATTCCTTCCAACACCACTAAGCCCATTACTTGTTCCCAAGGCATATAGCCTGCTGCAATTCTTGCAACGAACGCATTGATGCCAAGGCCAGTCGCTAGAGCTAATGGAAAATTAGCAACAGCCCCCATCAATATTGTTAAAATTCCTGCAACTAAAGCAGTCGCGGCTGCAATTGCTGCAAGATTAGGTGCGTCTCCTCCACCTAAGAATTTTCCGTTGACATCTTGGGTAAAGCCCAAGATAAGCGGATTTAGCACAACGATGTATGCCATTGTTAAGAACGTGACGAGTCCGCCACGAACTTCTTGACCTACGCTGGATTTTCTTTGCTTAATTTGGAAATATGAATCCAATGTTGCCATTAGCTAGTTTTTTCCCTCCCCAGTATTAGTTGCGAGCCAACTAATAAGGCAAATTTTATTGACTATTTGACCTGAGTCAGGGTCTAACACTCTTACTCAATTGTTAATTATTTATTTCCAGATATTTCACTGGCCCAAACTCAATTGGGCTTGGGGCAGATGGGACTGATGTTAATAGCGACGAACCTTCGGCTAGGCCCACCAAGCCCAATTTTTGGTCATGAAATTTTTGGGTCCAGGCAGGAAAGGCTGATCCAAAATGGGGAAGCACTATTTGGTTGGGCAAGAAATTTAATCCTCTCCCGATTTCATTTCCTCCAGGCATCACAACCTTGCAACCCATCAACATGGCACCAGCACTTGAGCCCATCACCACACAACCTCTATCGAGGGCAGTTATTAGTGCAGCTTCAGCATCAGTGTCAATAAAACTTTTAACTAATCGAGCAGGGGTTCCTCCTGCTAAATAAATAGAATCAGCATTTGCAATTTGATCTATATTTTCAGACGTTAAATCATTTTCACTCAATATTGGACTCATCAATGTTTCTATGCCCAGTTTTGAGAAATACTTCTGTGCTGTTTTATAGGCAAGTTCTTGAGTAGGAAATGGGGCAGTAACTACAACTAGTAGCGGGCTATTTTTATTTGCTCTTTTTTCAAGTGCTGCTAAATCTGCTTTCGCATAACTATCACTAAATTCATTTCCCCCGGAAAGTAATATCCAGCCAGACATTTTTAATTGGAAACTTTTCTATCTGCTAACCAAGTTCTTGTTCCTGCAACAATTGATCCGATGATAAAAAATGCAGCTATTGCATAAGCCCCTGATTTAACTGCAGGAATAGTGGCAGCGTAAAAACCAGTCAGAGTAATACCGATACCCCAAGCAAGTGCACCCACAAAATTACTTGTTAGAAATTTGTAATAATTCATTCGACCAACTCCTGCTACGACAGGAATTATTACTCGAGCCCAAGGCATAAAGCGTGCTACTACAACTGCCCACCAACCATATTTGAGATAGAAATTTTCAGTTTTACTGATCATTAATTGGGTTTTTCTTCCGCCTCGTTTATCCAAATAGGGCCTGCCGTAATGACGGCCAATTATGAATCCCACTTGATCACCAAGAAAAGCTGCAATAAAAACTCCACCTACAAGAATGGCAACATTTATATTGGAAGAACTAGCAGCGATTAAACCTGCTGCAAACAATAAAGAATCACCTGTGACAAAGGGCACAAAGGCCCCAACAAAAAGTCCGGTGCCAACAAAAACTAAACCCCACACAATGGCATAAAAAAGAAAAGGACCAAAAACTTCCAGCCAGTTATTTAATTGGCCATCTAATGCTGCTTGGGGTAACAAAATTTCTCCTACGTTTGCCTTCATTTGTAAGCGTAGTTAACGAATACAAAATGCGCATCACTAATAAGCAAAATAGACTTATTACATGAGTCACATTGGGTTTTTGTTCGATTTAGACGGAACCTTAGTCAATTCCAAACCCGCTGTGGAAAGAGCTTGGATTCAGCTAGCCCAGGAAGCACAAATTCCTTTAGAAAAAATGGTTGGTCTTCACGGCATCCCAGCAGAGCAGTCTCTGAGAATGCTGCTTGCAGATAGATCAGAAGATGAAATTAAAAATTGGGTTGATCGGATTGAACATTTAGAAACTTCTGATACAACAGGAGTTGTAGCAATTGCTGGGGCCAAAGAATTACTTAGTGAATTGAATGAGAAAAAAATCCCTTGGACAATTGTTACGTCTTGCACGATACCTTTGGCCTTATCAAGAGTAAAAGCAGCTGGAATTGAAATGCCTGATCACACTGTGACATTTAATGATGTGAAGTTAGGAAAACCGTTTCCAGACCCATTTATTTTAGGTGCGCAAAGGATTGGTTTAGATCCGAATCAGTGTTGGGTTATTGAAGATGCACCAGCTGGAGTTGTTGCAGGTAAATCTGCAGGCTGCAGCATTATGACCAATCTGATAATGGTCACTAACGCTCGCGGAAATTCTGCAGAAATATTGCCTGCACTTTCATTATTGAATCATCAAGTAAAAATTATGCCTGCTGAACC
>CAEZTU010000019.1_pt1 | contig 17797 bp, 20 predicted proteins | sample 7264301 | NCBI WGS metagenome assembly CAEZTU01 (sample SAMEA6813812, study PRJEB35770) | freshwater metagenome | biome: Freshwater; feature: Freshwater reservoir; material: water | place: Czech Republic | collected 2017-08-18 | depth 0.5m m | reverse complement strand
GATTTCAGGATTTACTTTTGGTAAAGCTTCACTTGGTAAAGGCATTAACCAAGGAGGTGTTTTTTTAAACTTTTCTGCTGGCTTTCTCCACCCATGTTTTAGCCAAGATCTATAAAAAGGTGTGAAAACTCGATAAGGAGTTTGATCATCTTTTGTTACCCTAAATGGGGCAACAGCATAGGGAGAACCAGTTCTAATTAGTGAAACATTTAGTTTTGCTAATTCTTGTTCAACTTCAATATCTCTTTTACGACCATATGGTTCGAAATCTTCTGAGATGTGAACAGTTTTTGCTTTACTTGCTTGAACAACTTCAACTAAAACTTTCCTCGGATCTCCATATCTAATAAGAAGATTTCCGTTAAGTGATTTATTTAAAGATTCAAGTGATGCATTTTGGTAAGCCTGAAGAGGAGTTCCTGCATCATCAAATACTTTTGGATCGATATTAAACAATGCCACAACTTGTCCATCACCATCATGAAAAGCAGATTCGATCGCAGCATTTAATGCAGGATGATCATGAAGTCGAAGATCTCGACGAAACCACATCACACTAGGCATGGCTATAGATTAGGAGTTGCGCCAATTTCACACAAATTCGCCACATAAGTGAATGAGACTCTGGTCACTCCACTCACAGTAATGACTATATATATAGCGAGAAATTCTCCTTTGCGTGTTATTTTGGGTTGGTGATGAAAAAACTATTTATCAGCACGTTGGCAACATTATTAATAGCTACTGGCTATGCCATACCTTCATTTGCTGATGAAATTCCTGATTATCCAGGCATCTCAAAATTAACTCGTGGTGTTGAAAATAGTGCCGTTAAAAAAGTTCAACAAGCATTAATCAAACTTGGTTATCCAATACCGGTTGCAAACGGAAAATACGGTCCAGCGACAACTGCTGCAATTGCAGAATTCTATGAAGTACAAGGCGACATTGATGATGGAACAACACTTGGACCTGCTGGATGGAAAGCATTATTTGAAGCAATAAATAGAGAAGAAAGTAATACTCCTGCAAAAGAAGAAGGAGTTATTGAAGATAACTCTGCTGATGAAGTAAAACCCGAAGATGTTGTCATTGATGGAGATATAAATGCTGCAACTGAAAGAGCAGCAAAAGTTTCAAAAGTTTTATCAAGGGCTGCAAGTGTTAAGGGAACTCGCTATAGACGCGGGGGAACTTCAACCAGTGGATTTGATTGTTCCGGTTTTGTGCTTTATGCCATGAAACCAGTTGGTGTAACTTTTGGCAGAACTTCAAGAGATATGAGACGCGAAACACCAAAGATAACTAGAGAAGAATTACTAGTTGGGGATTTGGTTTTCTTTCATAACAAAAAAGGCACTGTGTATCACGTGGCAATTTATGCAGGGGATGGAAAGATTTGGCATGCCAGACGCCCAGGTTTGAGATTAGCTAAAACAAATATTTATGCAAAAAGAGTTTCTTACGGAAGAGTTGACTACACCTAATTAATCGTCATCATTGTCATTGGAATGTAATGTTTTTTCCAAGACATGAGTTGATCTAAGAATTGCAACCACGACTAAAGTCATCGCAGCTGCTGCTAATTGGAAACCTAAACCAATCGCACAACCCATGGCAGCTGTTGCAAAAACTGTTGCTGCAGTTGTTACACCACTAACACCAGATTTTTTTCTAGAAAAAATTAATCCTGCACCAAGAAATCCAATACCAGTCATGATCGCATGCATTGCTCTTGTTGGATCACCAAATTGAGTATTGATATCAACTAAGGCACCAATTGTTACTACAAGTGCAGCTGCCGCTGCAACCAAAGCCATTGTTCTTGGTCCGGCAGATTTTCCGGCACGATCTCTTTCATAACCAATAACTGATCCAAGAATTGCGGCCAAAATAGTGTTAAAAATTACAACTAATTGTTGCCATCCATCTGCCATTCCCAAATCAAACATGAAATGAATCTTAGACCCGAATTTAAATAAAAGTTGGTATTTCAGAAAATAAAATGTGCCCTCGGAGGGAATTGAACCCCCAACCTATTGCTTAGGACGCAGTCGCTCTATCCGTTGAGCTACGAGGGCTAAGGCACTTCTAACAAATTCAAGCCTAATTCATCTTGTAGTTGTCTATATCTTTAGTGCAATAAAACAGTAAGTTTTTCGCCTGAATTTATTGCCAAAGTAACTGCAGTGTCATTATTGGTTGAAACCATCACAACAGATCCAGTACTTGATCCAAAAGATGATTTTTTGCTAGCAATAGCCACAACTGAAACATCTCGAGCAATTACTGAGCCGTAAAGCCCATTTGAATTACTAATTCTGACCACATCAATTAATGCTCCGGGTTTAAGAATTGAGGCAACTTCACTATCAATGATTCTTACTCCCACAACTCTTTGGTTAGAAATAACTTGATTTGTGGCCAAGACTCGAGAATTTGTTAGCTGTTCATTCTCAGCAATATTTGAGGCCAACATTCGACCAATTAGCTGTTCTTTTGTTAATACATTTTTAGAAATAGCAGAAATTGGAATTCTGGTTTCTTTTAAATCCAAACTAGTCAGATATGTGCCTGCTGCAATATCTTTACTGGCTACAACTACTGGTTTAGTGGCAAAGTTATTGGCAGCTTTATCAACAATTGAATAGGCCACAATTGCTATGAGGCAATAGGCAATAGTTTTTCGATAGATTCGAAAAAGTGTTATTAAGTCAGATTTTTCTATGTTGATTCTGGGTATTTGCATCCTTTAAAAATAAGGGATTTGAAAAGATTCTGCTTAACACTTTTCTAAATTGTGGATAACTACTTATCAGTTTTGGGTTTGGCTGGTTTTGCCTCAGCCTTGGTTTCCTTTTTAGCTGCTGTTTTCTCAGGAGTTTTAGTTTTGTCATCTTTCTTAGGTTTATCTTCAGATTTCTTTTTTTCTCTTGAATCTGTGCGATAGAAACCAGTTCCTTTGAAAACCACACCAACAGCACCAAATTTCTTTCTCACCTGGCCCTCACATTCAGGACATTTTTCAATTGCAGCATCAGAAAAAGACTGCACTACTTCAAATTCATGATCACAATTACTACACGCATATTGATAAGTAGGCATAGGACATATTGTGCCAATTGCTTATCTTTATCCTGACAAAGCCTTACTCTTATCTACATGATTACTTCTGCTTATGTCTTGGTTGGACTTGGTGGAGCAATTGGCAGTGTTTTGCGTTGGATAATTTCAGTTCGTTTAGATGATTCTCTAGGAAGACTTCCATTAGGAAATGAAGGATTTGCTTGGCCCACACTATTGATAAACATTGTGGGATGCTTAGCAATTGGTTTTATCGCAGGACATAGAAAACATTCCTTAGAAGTTTGGCATTTCTGGGTAGTAGGAGTCTTGGGAGGATTCACAACTTTTTCAACATTCATGCTGGAAACTTCTTGGCAAATTCAAACTTTTAATTGGTCATTCACAATTCTTTACGTCATTGCTACTTTTGGTGCTTGCTATGTAGCAACAAGTTATGCACTAAAAAAATCAGAACAAAGAAGTGACAGATGAACGAAACAGTTCCCACACTTTTTGCAGTTGCCCTAGGTGGAGCCTTGGGTTCAATGCTTCGTTTTAGATTGCGATTTATTACTAGTAATGCCAAAATTCCCATGGGTACATTGCCCGGCAACATCATTGCCTCATTCATCCTTGGATTAGTTACTGCTTTATTTGCTGATGCTTTCTTTGCGGTGCAAAGTTGGCAAAGTTGGTTTTACCCATTTCTAACTATTGGTTTAGCAGGAGCTCTTTCCACATTTTCCTCTCTTGCCCTGGAAATGCATCAAATAACAAAGAAACATGGTTGGAAAAAAAGTGTTGGTTATGCCAGCTTAACTTTTGTAACAGGATTAATTGCTTTAAGTTTGGGAATTTTTATGGGAACTTCAGTTCCTGTTTAGTCAGGTTTGGTGAAGTGAATTGATCGATATGGTGTGGCAATTGTGTGCACAGGCTGATCATGCTCTTCTTTTGGAATTTCTAAGATAAATTCTGAATCAAAAAGTAATACTATCTTTTTAACATTTTCATTCAGTTGCACCAGAACTCGGTCGTAAAAACCTTTACCTTTACCTAAACGAGTACCTTTAATATCAACTGCTAAACCAGGCAAAACTATTGCACCCAGTTCCTTTATTTCTTTTGCAACAACTGCTTCACCAATTGGTTCCAAAATGTCGTAGGGACCAGTATTAAAGTTGTCAGGGTTTTTAACCCACAACAAATCAACACCACTAATTCTTGGTAGCCAAACATTTCGGCCAAGTTTTCTAACTTCTGCTATCAATTTTTCGGTGGGAGGTTCTTCAGGTAGAGACATATATATAGCAACATCACCGGTTGTTTTGGAAAGTTCAAAAATTGCTCGTTTGGTTAGTTGTTCAACATCAAATGAGCCCAGTTGTGTGCTTCGTCTGCGCTCTTGCAGACTTTTACGCAAACTTTGCTTGGACTCTGGGGTATCAGGTGTAGCCATAGTCATAGAAGCATAGTCAAAGCGCGTAATCTTTACTCATAACACTTAAGGGCAATAGGGAAGAAGAGATGTCAAAAGTTACCTGCGCAGTTGTGCCAGTAGCTGGTTATGGCACACGCTTTCTTCCTGCCACCAAAGCAACTCCAAAAGAAATGTTGCCAGTTGTTGATAAGCCAGCCATTCAATATGTTGTTGAAGAAGCAGTTGCAGCAGGATTAAATGATGTTTTGTTTATAACTGGTAGAAGCAAACGTGCACTTGAAGATCACTTTGATGATTCACCTGAACTAGAAGCAGAACTTGCTAAACAAAATAAAAGTGAATTATTAGAAAAAGTTAAAGATCCATCCGAATTAGCCAAAATACATTTTGTGCGCCAAGGTGTTCCTAAAGGTTTAGGCCATGCGGTTTCAATGGCAAAAGAGCATGTGGGCAATAACCCATTTGCAGTACTACTTGGTGATGACTTAATTGATCCCAGAGATTTTGTGTTAGAGGACATGTTAAAAGTACAAGCAGAACACGGTGGTTCTGTGGTGTTATTAATGGAAGTTGAACCATCAGAAATTCATCTTTATGGTGCAGCACAAATTGAAAAAACAAACAAAGACAATGTTGTTAAGGTAACTGATTTAGTTGAAAAACCAAACGCAAAAGATGCCCCAAGTAATTATGCAGTTATTGGTAGATACTTATTTGATCCAAAAGTGTTTGAAGTTTTAGAAAACACCAAACCAGGAAAAAATGGGGAAATACAACTTACAGATGCGATGAAAACTTTGGCAAAAGATGTTAAAAAAGAAAACGGTGGCGGACTTCACGCTGTAATTTTTAAAGGCAGACGCTACGATACTGGCGACAAATTATCTTATCTGCAATCAGTAGTTCAGTTAGCTAGCGAAAGAGAAGACTTAGGACCTGCATTTAAGAAATGGTTAAAAACTTTCGTTGGTAATTTAGGAAACTAAATATGGCGCCTTTTTGGCCCGTAGTTTTAAAACAAGATAATTTAATTCTTCGCCCCCTTAGATTTCGAGATAAGCGTGCTTGGACAAAACTTCGACTGGATAATCAATCTTGGCTCAAGCAATGGGAAGCAACAATTCCTGATGAATTCAATGAAGGCAAAGCTAGTTTTTACCAGCTCTTGAGAAATTTGAGAGAGGAAGCAAGTTCACAAAGAGCTTTGCCATTTGTTTTAACCGTTGATAACAAAATTGCCGGACAAATTACTGTGGCAAACATAAATTTTGGTTCAACTAGAAGTGCCTATGTTGGTTATTGGATTGGGGAAGAGTTTGCTGGAAAAGGTTACACACCTTTAGCCGTTGCTATGGCAATTGATCATTGTTTTAAAGTTTTAAAACTTCATCGTATAGAAATAACGATTAGACCTGAAAATATTAAATCTCTTCGAGTTGTTGAAAAGCTAGGACTTCGAAGTGAGGGACTAAGACCTAAGTTTTTACACATCGATGGAGAGTGGCGAGATCATTTAGTTTTTGCAATAAATGAAGATGAAATAAGTGATTCTTTAGTTTCAAAGTTAAAAAATTCTTAAATAATCAACTCTGCTACCGACACACCCCAGAAGTCTGAAAAAAAATCCAACAAAACTTCTAACCTATTTCTATGGGGTCAGGGTTTCTTTTAGCTATCGTTTTGGGTCTTTGGGGCATTGTGCTTTATCCCACATTTGCTAAAAACCGAGTCAATACAAATGAAACAAAATCAATTGATCGATTCAACAAAGCTATGAGATCAATAAGTGATTTAGTGCCAACTAGAAACAAAGCCGTAATTGATCACCAAAGAAGTGCAGCTATTAGAAGAAGAAATGTTACTTACACTTTGTTTGTGATAAATGTTGGTGTGATTGTTGCATCTTTGTTAGGTTATGTATCTCAGTACTATTCACTAATTCCAGTTGGACTTTTATTTATGTGGCTGAGTGCTGCTTATGTTGCAGCACAAAGAATGCAAACTGAAAACAAAACAAAAACTAATTCTGCTGTGATAAGAAAAAATTATGCAATTTATAAAAAACCTGATGTTTCAAAAACATTTATTAAACCAGATCCAGAACGTGATTTGATTATGGATGAAAGACCATTAGAAAGAATTGAAGAGCCTAAAGAGGTGCAACCAGAGCCTGTGCAAGAACAAAGACGCGCACAAGGCGCTTAAATCCAACTCCTAAACCACATACGTAACAACCAGTCATCTTTAGGAAGTTGAATAGCCGTCCATATTGGATAGAAGTAAATTGAAACACCAATCACCACAAGAAGTGCAATAGAACCTATCCAGAAAAATACTTTCCTACTTGATTCTCTGGCACCAACTCCGACATAGATCAAATTAGCAATATAGGCAATGGCAATAACTAAAAATGGTAAATAAACAATGGAATAGAAATAAAACATGGTTCGCTCAGGAAACAATAACCAAGGAGCCCAACCAGCTAAGAACAACAAAAATATTGTTCCTGAACGCCAATTTCTTGATCTTAAGAAATTCAACAAAAGCAAAACTAAAGCCAAAACACCAGTCCACCAAATAAGAGGATTGCCAAGGGCTAGAACTTCACTAGCACAATTATCACTTGCACAATTAGTTAAATTTTCTTTGTAATAAAAAGAAGTCGGTCTTTGTAAAATTGGCCAACCCAAAGCATAAGCCTCATAACTGTGATCAGTTTTCAGATTTATGTGAAAATTCCAAATTTGTTCGTGATAAGCCAATAAAGATTTAAGGGTATTAAGAATTCCTAAACTTTCAGGATTTCTTCCCCAACCATCTTCTGATCTAATCCAACCAGTCCAAGATGCAACATAAACCAAGAAAGCAGGAACTAGTAGTTGTATTTTTGCCCACCAAGTATCAACTAAAAGAGTTCCCCATAGTGGATACTTTGCTCTGCGCATTTTTCTAAATGAATATTCATAAAAAACAGTGAGAATTCCAATTACAGCTAAATACCAAAGAGCAGACCATTTAGTAGCAATTGCTAAACCAAGAAATATTCCAGCAGGAATTCTCCACGGATGCCAAGTAAATCTTCCCCCATATTTAGAATCAGGTTTTAGATTTCTAGAAATTCTGTCTCTTGCATAATCTCGATCAAGTACTAAACATCCCACACCCAGCATTACAAAGGTGGCCATGATTCCATCAAGCAAAGCAGTTCGACTCATCACAATTGCTAAACCATCAATTGCAATTAAGAAACCTGCTAAAGCACCAAACCAAACAGAGCGAAGTAATCTTATTGCAACACGTGTTGTAACTAAAACTAAAAGTGTGCCCATAAATGCCACACCAGCTCGCCAACCAAATGAGTCCAAACCAAATAATTGTTGACCAATTGCAATTATCCATTTACCCATTGGTGGATGTGCCACAAATGATCCAATGGTTTCAAATAAATCTGTTCGACCTTGTAATAAGAATTCATTTGCTTTCTCAACTGCTTCTCGTTCATAACCATTTTTTAAAATAGAGAAAGCATCTTTAACGTAATAAGTTTCATCAAAAACGATATCTTCTGGAACATTTAATCGAGGCCATCTAACAAGAGCAGCTATGAATGTAATTAAAAGAGTTAATCCCCAACTCAAAAGATGCTGCCTTGGGGCAATATCAACTAATTCATTGGTTTTGTGAATATCAGGAATTCTTCTGGCATGCGCTGGATGAACTTGTCCCACGGCTGAAAGATTACGACTAACTTGTCCCTGAAAGGATAAGGGTTATGAGTGGCGGGCAATTAATTTTGGCGGCAACGCCTTTAGGCAATGTTTTGGACGCATCTGAGCGATTAAAACAAACTTTGCAAGCAGCAGACCTCATCGCAGCCGAAGACACCAGACGTGCCAAAAGATTATTTGCTGATTTGAATCTTGATGTTTCAGCCCCAGTTATTTCACTTTTTGAAGAAAATGAAATAGAAAAAATTCCTGACATTATTGAGAAACTTAAAAATGGTGCCAAAGTTGTAGTAATAAGTGATGCCGGAACACCTGCCATAAGTGATCCGGGATATCGCTTAGTGACAAAAGCTATTGAAGAAAACATTTCAATAACAGTTATTCCTGGGCCAAGTGCAGTTTTATCTGCCTTAATTCTTTCTGGATTACCTACAGATCGTTTTTCATTTGAAGGATTTATTGCGCGTAAAGGAAAAGAGCGAACAGAAATACTAAACAACTTAAATACTCAATCTCGAACCATGGTTTTATTTGAATCACCTCGTCGAACACTTCAAACTTTGCAAGATATTCAAGAAGTAGTGGGGGAAAATAGAAAGGCTGCAGTTGTTAGAGAAATATCAAAAACTTATGAAGAAGTAATACGAGGAAGTATTAGCGATTTAGTTTCCTGGGCCCAGGCAAAAGAAGTGTTGGGAGAGATAACACTTGTTATTGCCGGGGTTGAAAATACGGGGAAAAAAGAAGTTGACGAAGAAGCAATCAGACAAGTTAAGCAATTAGTTGATGCAGGATCTAGTTTTAAAGACGCTGTCCAAGAAGTTTCAACACAACAAGGATTGTCTAGACGAGAGCTATACGAAGCTTCTCTAAGATTGGACTCATGAGTAGCGCCAAAGATTCTTTCTATTTATCTACACCTATTTACTATGTAAATGATGCTCCTCACATTGGTCATGCCTACACCACAACAGCAGGAGATGTTTTAACTCGTTGGCATCGCCAACGTGGTGAAAAAGTTTGGTTTCTAACAGGAACAGATGAACATGGCACAAAAGTGCAAAGAACTGCTGAAAGCAATAACTTTAAACCCCAAGACTGGGCAGATAAATTAGTTAACGAATCCTGGTTACCAGTATTAAAAACAATTAATGCCGCAAATGATGATTTCATTAGAACCACTTCCACAAAACACATCAAAGGTGTGCAAGCTTTCTGGGAGAAAGTTAAAGCAAATGGTGCCGTTTATGAAGGAAGTTATGAAGGTCCATATTGTGTGGGCTGCGAAGAATTTAAATTACCTGGCGATTTATTAAAAGAAAATGGGCAAGAATTATGCCCCATTCACTCCAAGCCTGTAGAAATGTTAAAGGAAAAAAACTGGTTCTTTAAACTTAAGCAGTATCAACAACCATTAATTGACCACTACACAAAACATCCAGAAAGTATTCAACCTCAATCTGCATATAACGAAGTAATGGCTTTTCTGAAACAAGGTCTTGATGACATATCAATGTCAAGATCAGCTGTTTCTTGGGGAATTCCTTTACCTTGGGATAAAAACCAAGTTGTTTATGTTTGGTTTGATGCACTACTTAATTACATAACTGCAGCAGGTTATGGCGCACCAGCAGATAGTGAAGAAGGAAAACTATTCAAAAGTGTGTGGCCAATAGATGTTCATCTAGTTGGTAAAGACATTTTAAGATTTCATGCGGTTTATTGGCCAGCAATGTTAATGGCAGCAGAAGTTGAATTACCAAAATGTGTGTTTGCTCATGGTTGGTTATTAGTTGGTGGAGAAAAAATGAGTAAAACAAAATTAACAGGAATTCCACCTTCACAAATTGTTGACTATGTGGGAGCAGATGCGTTTCGTTATTACTTTTTATCTGCCATCAGATTTGGTCAAGACGGATCATTTTCATGGGAAGACTTAACTGCAAGATACACAGCTGAATTAGCAAATGGATTAGGAAATCTTGCATCCCGTGAAGCTGCAATGATTGAAAAATACTTTGCCGGAGTTATTCCAAAACCTGGCCAACTTAACGCTGCTGATCAAGTCTTAGTTGAAGCCATAAAAACTGCTGCTACAAAAGCTGATGAATACATTACAAAACTAGATTTTTCTGAAGGAATAAATGAAATAAGAAAAGTTGTAGATGCTGCAAATCTTTATGTGACAGAGCAAGAGCCTTGGAAAATAGCAAAAGATGAAGCCAACAAAGAAAGATTAGCCACAGTACTTTATTGTGTTGCCGAAACTTTAAGAGCAATCGCTGTTTTATATAACCCAATAATGCCTGAAAGTTCAAAGAAGATTTGGAATATTTTGGGAGCTAATGAATCAATTGGTGATATCAATAAGCAAAATATTGACAAGGTTGGAACTTGGGGAATGTTGCCTGCTGGAAGCAAAGTGATTAAGGGCGAAGCAATTTTTCCTCGCCTGGCAGAAGATGAACAATAAAGATAATGAATTACGCGCCAGAAAAGATTTTGGTGTGACCGAATCTAAAAAACGGGAATACCCACCTCTGCCAGAAAAACTAAACATCTCCACAATTGATGCGCATTGTCATTTAGACATTGAAGATGAAGATATTTTCATGAGCGTTGAAGACTCATTAGCCAAAGCAAAAGCTGTGGGAATTGTGGGAATTGTGCAAGTAGGAGTAGATGTTCCAAGTTCTCGCTGGGCACTAAAAACAGCAAAAGAGTTTTCCCAAATCCATGCCACCGTGGCAATTCATCCCAACGATGCACCATTAATTGCTTTAGAAAAAAGTGAAAGTGCATTGGATGAAGCCATTGCTGAAATTAGTGAACTTGCCCAAGATGAGGCAGTTAGAGCAATTGGTGAAACTGGAGTTGATTTCTTTAGAACAAGTGTTGAAGGAAGAGATTTCCAAGAAAAATCTTTTAGAGCCCATATCCAAATTGCAAATAAACTAAATAAACCTGTGATGGTTCATGATCGAGACGCCCATCAAGAAGCTTTGAAAATTTTAGATGAAGAAAAAGCACAACAAGTAATATTTCATTGTTTTTCTGGCGATAAAGACTTTGCCCAAGAATTAGTTAAAAGAGGATGGTATTTATCTTTTGCCGGAACTTGTACTTTTAAAAATGCTTCAAACCTAAGAGAAGCTTTGCAAGTAACACCACTTGAAAATGTTTTGGTAGAAACAGATGCCCCATTTCTTACCCCTATGCCATATCGGGGTTATCCAAATTCTTCTTACATGATTCCTTTAACACTTGCCACCATGGCACAAGAAATGAATGTTGATATCGACACCGTGGCAAATGCAACAAGGGTTAATGCTGAAAAACTTTTCGGAAAGTTTGAATGACAAACCAATTACTTACCCCCACTGAAATTAGAGATCTTGCCTCAAAACTTGACTTAAAACCCACTAAAAAACTAGGCCAAAACTTTGTCACAGATCAAAACACTGTGGAAAAAATTGTTCGAACCAGCAAAGTCAACAAAGATTCAATTGTTTTAGAAGTTGGACCAGGATTAGGTTCTCTCACCTTGGCCCTTCTTGCTACTGGGGCAAAAGTATTTGCAGTTGAAATAGATCAACGATTAGCAGAGCTATTACCTATCACTGCTAAAGCAAAAGGTTTTAGTGGTGATCAACTTGAAGTCATCAATAAAGATGCCCTAGAAATAACAACTCATGAGGTAAAAAATCCAAATATTTTAGTAGCAAATCTTCCCTACAACGTTTCTGTTCCAGTGATAATTCATATCTTAGAAACGTTTCCAAGCATTGAAAACTATTTAGTAATGGTGCAATCAGAAGTAGCAGATCGACTGGCAGCCTCACCTGGCTCAAGAACTTATGGTTCACCCAGTGTGAAATTGCAATGGTATGGAGAAGTTTCTAAAGCAGGTTCAGTTTCAAGAAGTGTGTTTTGGCCTGTTCCTAATGTTGATTCTGATTTAGTGCAAATTACAAGAAAAAAAGATGTTGATCAGTCAATTAGAAAAGAACTGTTTGCTGTTGTTGATGCAGCGTTTTCCCAAAGAAGAAAGATGCTTCGCTCCGCTTTAAGTTCTATGTGTGCAGGTTCAGAAAAAGCATCTGAAATTCTTGAATCAGCACAAATTGACCCACAATTGCGTGGGGAAGCATTGAATGTGGATGACTATGTGCGCTTGACTTATGCCATGAAGAAAAGTGGCATAACTATTGACTCAACAAGATCATGACTGCAAACTTACAAGACTTAGCACCAAAACATGTTTTAGTAAAAGTTCCAGCAAAAATTAACCTGTCACTAAAAGTTGCACCACTTGGGGAAGATGGTTATCACGAATTAGCAACGGTTTTTCATGCTGTTTCTATTTATGATGAAGTAACAGTAAGTATGGTTCGACCTGGTCAAGAAGGTATTTCTGTTGGCGGATCTAATGCGGAGAAAGTGCCAACAAATAAAGATAATTTAGTTAACAAAGCCATAACTGAAATTGCCAAACATGTTAACCAACCAATTCATGCCCGAATCCATATCGATAAATCAATTCCAATTGCTGGAGGAATGGCGGGGGGAAGTGCTGATGCTGCTGCCACAATTATTGGAATTAATCATTTATGGGATTTTCATTTAACAATTGATGAACTTAATTTAATTGCTTCCAAAGTTGGTTCTGATGTTCCATTTTTATTACACGGAAATACAGCTCTTGGATACGGCCGAGGTGAACAATTAACCCCGGTACTTCACAGAGACTCATTGCATTGGGTAATTGCCACAAATAATTTTGGTCTTTCAACACCTGAGGTGTATGCAGAATTTGATCATCTCACCAAAGACAAAGAAGCAACAGATCCAGAAATTTCTTTGGAATTACTTAAAGCCCTAGCTCATGGAAACCCTAATGAAGTAGCAAAAAATCTTGTCAACGATTTGCAAGCTGCTGCTTTGTCTTTGAAACCAGAATTAAGAAGATTACTCAGAGCAGGTGAAGAAGCAGGTGCTTTATCTGGCATTGTTTCAGGATCTGGACCAACTTGTGTTTTTCTGTGTTTGGATGACACAGCAGCATCAGATATTGCAATTGATCTATTAAGTAGTGGAACTTGTACTTCAGCAGTAACTGCTTTTGGCCCAGTACCTGGGGCAAGAATTAAATAGTTTTACTTTTTTGAAGTAAGAACTGGATTTGCTTTTAAGTCAGTCAAACCATTCCACACAAAGTTAACAACTTGAGCAGTGATTTCTTCTTTAGAAATGTGTCTTTCTTCTTCCCACCATTGACCAGTCAAAGCAACAGAACCAACTAGAGCACGGGCATAAATGCCAGCAGATTTTCTTGGCAAACCAAATCGGCCAAACGCGTCAGCTAAAACTGTTTCACATTTATCAACAATGTCGTTAACTAAACCAGAATATGCTCCAGCACCTTTAGCAGCAGGTGCATCTTTAAGTAAAACTCGATAACCATCTGGATGTTCATCAATATAAGAAAAGAAAGAAAACACAGCTTGTTCCAACATTGTTCTTGGATGACCTGGTTTTAAATTAAAAGTTACAGTGTCAAGTAATTGTCTTGTTTCACGATCAAGAATAACTGCATACAAACCATCTTTACTACCAAAGTGTTCATAAATAACTGGTTTAGAAACTGAAGCCCATTGGGCTATTTCTTCAACTGAAACTGCTTCATAACCTTTTTCAGCAAATAAATGTCTGGCAACGTTAATTAATTGTTCGCGTCTGTCATGACCACTCATACGTGTGCGACCGGCTTCACGTTCTACTTCTAAAGCCGCCTTACTTACGCGCTCGCGAGCACGCTCTGCTTCAAGTTGCATTTTTTCTTGGGCCCTAAGTAATTTCTTTGCAGCTTTGAGTTCCTCTTTAGTAGGTTCACTCGTTGAATTGGTAGGCACGCATCAACGCTACAACTCCAGATGGTTAGGCTTATTCGAGCGCTGGTTCACTTGCACTACAAATCAGATAAAAGCTATTCCGGGATCGTCCAATTGGCAGGACATCGGCCTTTGGAGCCGCGAATCGGGGTTCGAGTCCCTGTCCCGGAGCCACTTGAAAAGTACAACCACCTAATAACATCAACTACGTGAGCAATTTAAATTCAGCAATCGTCTTGGCTGCCGGATTCGGCAAAAGAATGAATTCTTCTACCCCTAAAGTTTTGCACCCAATTTGTGGTGTGCCAATGCTGGGACATGTTTTAAATACAGTGCAACAGCTTAAACCAACTCAAATTATTACTGTGGTTGGCCATGGCAAAGAACGAGTCACAAAATATCTAAATTCTGAATTTAAAAAAGTAAAAACAGCTGTGCAAAAACAACAAAATGGCACAGGTCATGCGGTGCAAGTTGCTTTGGCTGAACTGAAATCAGCTAAAGGATTAGTGCTCATCATGGCTGGAGATACCCCACTTCTAAGTGCAAAAACAATAAAACAATTAGTTGATTCAGCAGCAGAATCAAAAGCAGCTGTTTTAACAGCAGATTTTTTTGATCCAACAGGTTATGGACGAGTAGTAAAACTTGCCAGCATGGTGGATCGAATTGTGGAACATGTTGATGCCACTGAAGAGGAATTAGAAATAACTGAAATTAACACTGGAGTTTATGTCTTTGATATTGAAATCCTTAGAAAAGCTATTACTCAATTAAGTAGTAATAACAAACAAGGTGAAATCTATTTAACTGATGTTATTGCTGTGATAAACAACATGGGCGAATCAGTATCTGCAGTGATGTGTGATGACTTCAGTGAAGCATATGGAATAAATGATCGAAGCCAATTAGCTCTATCTCAACAAATAATGCAACAACGAATTAATGAATACTGGATGAGTAAAGGTGTTTCCATGCGAAACCCAGATTCAGTAGTAATTGATATGACTGTTTCCTTAACTCAAGATATTTATCTTGACAACAACACACATCTATTGGGTAACACCTCTGTTAATCAAGGAAGTGTAATTGGACCAGACACCATGCTTAAAGATTGTGTGGTGGGAACAAATTCTCACGTATTAAGAACAACTGCGATGGGTGCCAAAATTGGAAACAATTGTGAAATTGGTCCTTACACATATTTAAGACCAGGAACTGTTTTGAAAAACGGTGTCAAAGCTGGTGCCTATGTTGAAATCAAAAACTCCACTATTGGAGAAGGTTCAAAAGTTCCACACTTGTCTTATGTTGGAGATGCCACCATTGGTATTGAAACAAATATTGGTGCTGCCACAGTTTTCGTCAATTATGACGGTGTGCAAAAACACAAAACAGTTGTTGGAGATCACGTAAAAATTGGATCAGACACCATGCTTGTGGCCCCTGTGAAAATTGGTGATGGTGCATACACAGCAGCAGGTTCAGTTATCACCGAAAATGTTCCAGCCGGAGCACTAGGTGTGGAAAGAACCAAACAAAGAAATATCGAAGGCTGGGTTGCAAGAAAAAGAGGAAAAACAAAATCTGCTTCGCCACGACCAACCCGAGCAAAGAAGCGAAATAAGTAGCCGACAGAATTAGAGTTAGCACCACATAGAAATCTTTCTTAAGAAAAGGATTTAAAGTGGCCGAGGTCGAAACCGTCACCAGCAAAAGGCTTTTACTTGCCTCTGGTCGTTCCCACCCAGCATTAGCTGAAGCTGTTGCTCGCGAACTGGGTGTTGAGTTAGCAAAACTATCTGCCTATGACTTTGCTAATGGTGAAATATTTGTTCGATTCGAAGAATCAGTTCGAGGCACAGATGCTTTCGTATTGCAATCTCACACTTTCCCAATTAACAAATGGATTATGGAACAACTACTTTTAATTGATGCGTTAAGAAGAGCATCAGCTCGAAGAATTTCTGTGATCATGCCTTATTACGGTTATGCCCGCCAAGATAAAAAACATCGTGGTCGTGAACCAATTTCTGCTCGACTTATGGCTGATTTATTAAAAACAGCAGGTGCTGATCGAATCATGACAGTTGATTTACACACTTCACAAATTCAAGGTTTCTTTGATGGACCAGTGGATCATTTGTTTGCTATTAAAATTTTGGCTGAACATGTGCAATCAAGACATGATCGAAATGAAATAACAATTGTTTCCCCAGACTCAGGACGTGTAAGAGTTGCTGAGCGTTGGACAGATATTTTAGGTTCACCTTTGGCCATCATTCATAAAAGAAGAGATCCAGATGTGCCAAATGAAGTAAAAATGTTTGAAGTTGTGGGTGAAGTAAAGGGCAGAATTTGTGTGCTAGTCGATGACATGATTGACACCGGCGGAACCATTGTCAAAGCCGCTGAAACATTATTTGAAAACGGGGCTAAAGACGTAATCGTTACTGCAACGCATGGAATTTTGTCTGGCAAAGCTGCTGAAAAACTACAAGGCTCTCGCATCTCTGAAGTTGTGGTAACAGATACCTTGCCAATAGTTCCTGAATCCAGATTTAATAAATTGACCATCTTGCCAATTGCCCCAATGATTGCCAATGCGGTTAGAGAAGTGTTCCATGAAGGTTCAGTCACCAGCCTGTTTGATGAAAGACAACCTTCGCTTTTTTAGTGCAATTTTGACCTCGAAGTTAAACCATCCCCGGCTCACAGGTAATCTTTTCTTACGCAATTCGGCGAGGGTGACTAGATCACCGTGATCGACGGAAAGGTTCGATTAATTATGGCAAAAAAAGAAACAGTATTTTCACTATCTGCACAAATTCGAGACAACTTCGGTAAAGGTGCATCACGTCGTGATCGTCAAAACGATCGCATTCCAGCAGTAGTTTATGGAAAAGACCAAGCACCACTTCACGTTTCATTGGATCATCACACTGCTTCATTAGCACTACGTGTTCCATATGTAACTATTAATTTGGAATTAGATGGCAAGAAATTCGTAGTTGCCCCAAGAGAAATTCAAAAAGATCCAATTAAGCCAATTTACAAACACGTTGACTTAGTTGTGTTAAACGACAAAGAGCAAAAAGAAAGATTAGAACTTGCAGATAGAGCTGACGAAATCGCTGCAGCTGCATTGAAAGTTCGTCTGGAAATTGCTGCTAAGTCCAAAATGGATCTTGGCGAAGCTGCTGCACCAGTTGCAGTTGCTGGCGATGGCACAGCTGCTCCGGTTGCTGAAGGTGGCGAAGCTGCTGCTGCAGCACCTGCTGCTGATGCAAAAGATGCAGCTCCTGCTGCAAAAGATAAAAAATAATTAAGGTTTAAAACCTAAAACACAACACAGTAAGGCGAGTAAATGACTGACTCACCATGGTTAGTCATTGGGCTGGGTAATCCTGGGCCTGAATACAAAAATACTCGCCACAATGTGGGTGCAATGGTTATTGATCAAGTTATTTCTGATCTGGGTGAAAAACTAACTCACAACAAAAAAGTAACTTCAGATGTTTGTGAAACAAGACTAGGCACAAAAAGAGTCGTGTTAGCAACACTTCGTTGTTACATGAACGAATCTGGTGGACCAACTTCTTCTTTAATGAATTTTTACAAAATTCCTGTTGAGAACATGATTGTGATGCACGACGAATTAGATCTGCCTT
>CAEZTU010000017.1_pt1 | contig 22428 bp, 17 predicted proteins | sample 7264301 | NCBI WGS metagenome assembly CAEZTU01 (sample SAMEA6813812, study PRJEB35770) | freshwater metagenome | biome: Freshwater; feature: Freshwater reservoir; material: water | place: Czech Republic | collected 2017-08-18 | depth 0.5m m | reverse complement strand
CTCCAGCGGTTTACACCCTTGAGGCTTATAACGCAGCAGGATTCTTCCTTGCAGCTGTCAAAGCAGGAAATGACACCAGAGCAGAAGTCTTGAACTACATCAACACCAAGTCATACAAAGGTGTTGGTCAAACCCTCAAGTTCGATGCTAAAGGTGAACCAGCCGTTAAGGTGATGAACGAATTCATCGTCAAAAATGGCAAAATCGAATACGTAGGCGTAATTAAGTAATACGTATTTATAGTTGTAGGGTGAGGTACGTTAAGTACCTCACCCTCATCAATGTCTAGGGAGCGTTTGTGGATTTTTCGATTCTGTGGACAGAGTTCGCAGCTCTGCTACTAGATGGAATCGTTGTTGGCGCAATTTATGCGCTTGTTGCACTTGGATACACACTTGTTTATGGAGTTTTACGTTTAATTAACTTTGCACATTCAGAAATATTTATGCTTGGAACTTTCGCAACTTTAGGTGTAACAATGTTGCTTGGCTTTACTGGTTTTGAAGAACCACTAGGAATTTTGGCTTTTCTTGGAGTATTTCTACTTGCAGCAACAGTTGCAGGAGTAGCAAGTGGATCAGCTGCGATGCTTTTAGAGGTTGTGGCGTATAGGAGATTACGAAGAAATAATGCAAACAGGTTGTCTTCACTAATTTCTGCAATTGGTGCGTCATTATTTTTAGTCGAACTTTTTAGAATTATGACTGATTCAAAAGATTGGGATTTCCCAAGACTGTTAGACAAAAATTCGCTTTTTGAAGTGGGAACTGCATATGTGACAGCAGATAAGGTGGTTGTTTTGGTTGGGGCATTTGCATTAATGCTTGTTTTGGATCGAGTTATTCAAACTACAAAACTTGGTCGTGGAATCCGCGCAGTTTCACAAGATGAGAGAACCTCAATTTTGATGGGTGTTGATGTTGATCGCGTTATCGCTTTCACATTTTTACTTGGTGGCGTGTTAGCTGGAGTTGGATCAGCTTTCTACATGTTGTTTTATGAAGCAACGAAGTTTAACGTCGGATTCTTATTAGGCATTTCAGCCTTCACCGCCGCAGTTCTTGGTGGAATTGGAAACATTAGAGGTGCGCTTGCTGGATCGTTTGCTCTTGGATTAATTCAACAGTTCTCATCAGCTGTTCTGGGTTATAACTGGAGAGATGTTGTTACGTTCTTAATTCTGGTATTAGTACTTTTGTTTAAACCAACTGGATTATTTGGAGAAGCACTACAAAGGGCCAGGGTATGAGTACAACAAAGACAACCAAAATACGATTTAATTTAAGAGATAAATTTGGCGATTGGTGGGAAGGAAGCACCAGAAATCAAAGAGTTTTATTCAGAATTGCTATCATCGCCTTCTTCTTTCTTCTGCCATATTTAGACAACCCAATTTTGGGCACAAATGAATCAGATTTTTCCTCTGTTTTGTTCTACCCAATGGGAATGTTTGTCATCATGGCAATTGGGCTTAACATCATTGTTGGAAAGAGTGGAATCCTTGATTTAGGTTATGTCGCATTCTTCGCTATCGGTGCCTATACTCACGCCATTTTGAATTTGAACTTTGGTTTCCCATTTTGGATCAACGTATTTTTGGGAATGGGTTTTGCAATGTTGGCAGGTCTAATGTTGGGATTACCAGCACTTCGCTTACGTGGTGACTACTTAGCAATTATTACTTTAGGTTTTGGTGAAATTATTCGAATTCTGGCAATTAACTTCAATTTTACAGGTGGGGCTGCTGGATTAGCTGGCATTGCTGCTCCTCCAACTATTTTTGGAATCGAATTTGTAGTTGACGATCCAAAACCTTTTTATTGGTTGTTACTGACTTTGATGCTGTTTGTAATTTGGGCCTATCTTCGATTAGTGGCAAGACGTCCAGGAAGAGCATGGGAAGCAATTAGAGAAGATGAAGATGTTGCTGAATTTATGGGTGTTGCAACAATGAAATATAAACTTTGGGGATTTGTTCTTGGTGGTGCAGTAGGTGGCGCAGTAGGCGCTGTATATGCAGGTCAAGTAACTTCAATTACTCCTGAGAATTTCACTTTGCAATTGTCAATCATGATTTTGGCTTGCGTGGTTTTTGGTGGAATGGGAAATATTTGGGGAGTTGCCTTAGGTGCAGCATTACTTGGGTATTTCCCAGAGAAATTAAGATTCTTGTCTGACACACGCATTTTGTTCTTCGGTTTGTTGATGGTTGTGATGATGAATGTTAGACCAAATGGAATCATTCCTCGCAAGAAACGTGAAAAGGTTTATGACAAGAACACAGGCCAAGAGGTAACTCGATGAGCAAAAAATTATTAGAAATTCGTAACTTAACTATGAAGTTTGGTGGAGTAGTAGCGCTCTCAGAAGTAAATTTACACGTTTCTGAAGGTGAAATTGCTGCCTTGATTGGTCCAAACGGAGCAGGTAAAACAACCGTATTCAACGTAGCAACAGGTTATTACACTCCAACTGCTGGAGAAATTTTACTAGATAACGAATCAGTTGTCGGTGTTAAGACTTACAAAATTGCTAGAAAAGGATTAGCAAGAACTTTTCAAAACGTGCGACTTTTCGGAGATATGACTGCATTAGAAAATGTGATGACAGGTGCAGATTCCAGAAACAAGGTTGGTTTGTTGGGGTCAATGTTTGGAACTTCAACTTCTAAAAAAGATGAAGAAAGATCACATAAAAAAGCTGCAGAGCTTCTTAACTTCATGGGAATTTCACACCGTGCCGGACAATTAGCTAAGAATCTTCCATATGGCGATCAAAGAAGATTAGAAATTGCCCGAGCATTAGCACTTGAACCAAAAGTTTTATTACTTGATGAACCAGCCGCAGGTTTTAACCCGCAAGAAAAAGTTGAACTGGGTGATCTGATCAAAAAAATTCGTGATGCAGGTTTCGCTGTGCTTTTAATTGAGCATGACATGAGTTTGGTTATGAAGATTTCAGACCGTGTATCAGTGCTTGATTTTGGACAGAAAATTGCTGAAGGTACTCCAAGTGAAGTTCAAAAAGATCAAAAAGTTATAGATGCTTACTTAGGGGTTGCAGATCATGCTTCTTGAAATTAAAGACTTAAAAGTTTCCTACGGCAAAATTGAAGCCATTAAAGGAATTTCCTTAAACGTTGGTCAAGGTGAAATTGTTACCTTAGTCGGAGCAAACGGTGCTGGTAAAACAACTCTTTTGAAAACAATTTCAGGAATTCTTAAACCATCAGCCGGTGTCATTAGCTTTGAGGGCAAAGATATTCAATCAATAGCACCTCACAACAGAGTTTTGGCAGGTTTATGCCAAGCGCCAGAAGGTCGCGGAATTTTTCCTGGTATGACAGTTTTAGAAAATCTTGAAATGGGTAAATATTCCCGTCCAGAATGGAAAAAGGAATTACAAGAAGATTTAGATCGCGTCTACACACTTTTTCCAAGATTAAAGGAAAGACAAGGCCAAGCTGGTGGAACTCTTTCTGGCGGAGAACAACAAATGCTATCCATTGGTAGAGCATTAATGTCTCGACCACGACTTTTACTATTGGATGAACCATCAATGGGTCTTGCTCCAATGTTTATTCAACAAATCTTCAAGATCATTCGAGAAATTCAAACCCAAGGTGTGTCAATTCTTTTGGTTGAACAAAATGCAGCCCAAGCTCTTTCTTGTGCAAATCGTGCCTACATCATGGAAACAGGAAATATAGTTAAAGAAGGTTCCGGTAAAGAATTGCTTAATGATGAAGCAATTAAGAAGGCCTACTTAGGAACTGGCGCCTAAATTATTTAATTGCCGTAACTAATGCCACCAGAATGGGGGCATAAAATAGTGCAGGTAATAAATCAGCAACAGGTAATTGTTTAATCCTTAGTAATCTAAAACTAACTCCCACAAGAAGTAAACCGCCCGTAACGGTGAGCGCAATTACTTGAGGTTCGTTTAAAACATCTCCCAAGCCAAAACCAAGCAAGGTAAACAAGCCTTGATAAATTCCTACTGCCAAGGCTGAGAAGGCAACACCTATTCCTAGTGATGCTGCAAAGGCAATAGATGCAAAAAAATCTAGAGAGGATTTCAATGCCAATTGTTCAATTCCTTTGCCTAAGCCATCAGAGATAGAACCAAGAATTGCTAGAGGACCAACGACAAAAAGTAGTGAGGCGCTAACAAAACCTTCCACAAAATTTGCATCTTGCGATTTAATTCTCTTCTTCAAGGATTTTTTAAGTTTTTTACCAATACTTTCGAAACGATCCTCTAATCTCCATAAAGATCCCGTAATACCACCAAGAATTAAACTTCCCAAAACGATTAAGACACCCATGCCTGGACCAACGGCATCTTTGAATTCAGGTTTTGCGATATCAATGATTGATAAACCTGCTACTAAGAGTGTCATTAATCCCAAAGCATCTGTTACAACATTTCGTGTTTTTGTGGATAACCGATCGCCAAGAAGTGTTCCAATTATTGCTCCGGCCACAATTGCAACGACGTTGAGTAAAGTTCCTAAACCTATCAATTATTTATTCTTTTCTTTGAAAAATACGGTTAATCGTGCTGATGCACTTCTTTCATCTTTATCGTTAATAATTTCTATGAAGTAACTTCCCGTTGTTTTACCAACATGTAGAGGAGTTGCGATTCCTTTAACGAAACCATCTTTAACGCCCTTATGGTGAGTTACGTTTATGTCAACACCAACAGCAACTCGATCAGGATATGCAGCAACATTTGCTGCGATCGAACCTAGAGTTTCAGCAAGAATTGCATTTGCTCCACCATTTAGAAGACCTAGAGGTTGACGATTTCCTTGCACTGGCATTGTTCCAATAGTTTTATTAGCGCTTACTTCAATTAACTTAATTCCCATTCTTTCGGCTAATTCACCAAGACCGTATTCATTCAAAGCTTTAGTCAATTCTTCTGGGGATAGCTCGCTCATTTTGATATCCGCACGCGATTTATTTAGCGGTGCGCCATCGTTATTTGCCATATCGCAAGCCTAGGATCACACTTATGGTTGACATGAAACACCCCGAACATTTATTACTGGTTGATGGCCATTCATTGGCATACCGGGCTTTTTATGCGTTGCCTTTGGATAATTTTTCAACAAGTTCAGGTCAACCCACCAATGCCGTCTTTGGTTTCACATCAATGCTTATAAACGCCATTAAGGATGAAAAACCAACACATTTAGCAATTGCATTTGATGTTTCAAGAGAAACCTTTCGAAGAGAAATGTTTGCTGAGTACAAGGCAAATAGAGCTAAAAGTCCAGACGAATTTCGATCACAACTACCTCTAATAACAGAAGTGATTGAAGCTATGCAAATTCCTGGAATACAGGTAAAAGGTTATGAAGCAGATGACATTATTGCCACTCTGGCAAAACAAGGTGAGAAAAAGGGAATGAGAGTTTCAATTTTAACTGGAGATAGAGATTCTTATCAGCTAGTTAATGAATCCATAACAGTTTTATATGCCAGAAAAGGTGTTTCAGATATTGCGCGTATGACACCTGCAGCGGTGTTAGAAAAATATGAGTTAACTCCTGAACAGTATCCAGACTTTGCTGCCTTAAGGGGAGATCCGTCAGATAATTTGCCATCAGTGCCAAGTGTGGGAGAAAAAACAGCAGTTAAGTGGATTAAAGAATATGGAAACTTGGACGAACTTATTAAACATGCAAATGAAATATCTGGCAAAGTTGGAGAGTCATTAAGGGCCAATATTGAACAAGTCAAGCTAAATAGAAAGATGACTGAACTTGTTAAGGACGTTGCCTTAGATATAGGTGTTGATCAATTAGCGGTTAAAGAACTAGATATTGATCTCGTTAACAAGGTCTTCACAGCTCTTGAATTTAAATCTTTACGTGAAAGACTCATTGGTAGCGCTTCGGTAAGTAAAGATTCTTCCAAGAAAACAAAACAGAGTTCATTTAAAGTTCAGAAATACAATTCTGGTGGTTTGGGAAAGTGGCTTGAGGAAGATACAAAAGAGTTGATAGCACTTGATGTTCAATTTGAGAGTTTTGCAGGAGAATTCAAAGAAGTTGCATGGGGAATTTCAAGATCAAGTGATGGCATTGCCTTTTCGCAGGACGAATTAAGTCAAGATGATTTAACTCAGTTAAAGAAATTTCTTTCAAATAAAGAAACAAAAAAAGTTGTTCACGGCGCAAAAGACTTCTACAAGATTTGTTTACATCTAAATATTGAATTTCAAGGTCTAATTTCTGACACAGAAATCAGTTCATATCTGGTAAACCCCGGTTTAAGAAGTTATGAGCTTGAAGATGTTGCCGTGAGAGTTTTGGGCTTTGTTCCCGATCTTGCTAATGAAAATGATGGACAACTTGCATTAGGTGAAGATTCCGTCAACGTCGATAGTTTGGCAACAAGAGCAAATGCGATTTTAAGTTTAAATGCTGCACTTGAACCCCAGATTGAAGAAAGAAAGTTATCTGGTTTGTTAAATAATTTAGAACTTCCTCTAATTGAAGTATTGGCTGAGATGGAACTAACTGGAATTGCTGTTGATCTTAAAAAACTAAACAATTTGTCGGATGAATTTGAAAAATTGGCCCAAGGTTATGAAAAAGATGCATTCAAAATTGTGGGTCATGAATTCAATATGGCCTCTCCTAAACAGTTACAAACTGTTTTGTTTGATGAAAGAAAATTGCCTAAGACAAAAAAAACTAAAACTGGCTTCACAACTGATGCCGAAGCCTTAACTGATTTATTTGCAAAGACAAAAGATCCAGTTCTTTCATCAATCTTGAGCTGGCGCGATATAACAAAATTGAAACAAACTGTTGCCTCTCTAATTCCACTAGCAGAAAAAGATGGCCGAATTCACACAACTTTCAACCAAACTGTCACCTCAACTGGTCGACTATCAAGTACAGAGCCAAACATGCAAAACATTCCAATTAGAACCGATCAAGGCAAAAGAATTAGAGATTGTTTCATATCAGGAAAAGAATATGAATGTTTATTGACTGCTGATTACAGTCAAATTGAAATGAGAATTATGGCTCACTTGTCAAAAGATCCAGGCTTAATCGAAGCATTCAAAAGTGGAGAAGATCTGCACACAACATCGGCATCACTGGTTTTTGGGGTTAAGCCAAATGAAGTAGATGCAGAACTTAGAAGACAAATCAAAGCAATCTCTTATGGTTTGGCTTATGGCATGGGTGCTTATGGTTTAAGTCAATCCCTAGACATTGAAGTTGCAGCTGCACAAAAATTGATGGATGAATATTTCAAAAGATTTGGTGGAGTAAGAGATTATTTAGCAAGAGTTGTGGAAGAGGCAAGAAAAATTGGTTTTACAGAAACAATTATGGGAAGAAGAAGGTATTTTCCCGATCTAACAAATCCTGATCGACAAAGGCGCGAAATGGCTGAACGAATGGCGTTAAATGCTCCCATACAAGGAAGTGCTGCTGACATTGTTAAAAAAGCAATGTTAAATGCCGATGCGATGTTGAAGAAAGAAAAATTGAAATCAAGATTGCTATTGCAGGTTCATGATGAGTTGGTATTTGAGGTTGCAAAAGGGGAGAAAGATCAGGTTGAAAAACTAGCAAGAATAGCTATGGCAGACGCAGCCCCTCTATTAGTTCCGTTAGATGTCTCAATCGGTGTGGGATCTTCGTGGGATGAGGCTGCTCACTAGCCACTTTATTGATTGAAGTGAACCCTCAACTACTCTTTACACAGGCTCGGAAGGTCCGAGTCAATATAGAGAAGAAGTTAATGTCCACAACTACTAGCGCAAGTCCGATCGTTGCAGTAAATGATATTGGTACACCAGAAGAATTATTAGTCGCAATTGATGCAACTATTAAATATTTTAATGACGGAGATCTAGTCTCTGGAATTGTTGTAAAAATTGACCGTGATGAAGTTCTGTTAGACATCGGTTACAAAACAGAAGGAGTTATTCCTTCACGTGAACTTTCCATTAAGCACGATATTGATCCAAGTGAAATCGTTAAACCAGGGGATCGTATTGAAGCTTTAGTTTTGCAAAAGGAAGATAAAGAAGGACGTTTAATTCTTTCCAAGAAACGTGCTCAGTATGAAAGAGCATGGGGAGATATTGAAAAGGTTAAAAATGAAGACGGAATTGTTAAAGGTCATGTCATCGAAGTTGTTAAAGGTGGCTTGATTGTTGATATCGGTCTTCGTGGATTCTTACCAGCATCTCTTGTCGAAATGCGTCGCGTCAGAGATCTTTCTCCATATATTGGTAAAGATATAGAAGCTAAAATTATTGAACTTGATAAGAACAGAAACAATGTTGTGTTATCTCGCCGTGCCTGGTTAGAACAAACACAATCAGCTGTTCGTTCTACATTCTTAAACCAACTACAAAAAGGTCAAATTCGTACCGGTCAAATCTCAAGCATTGTTAACTTTGGTGCTTTTGTTGACTTAGGTGGAGTAGATGGCCTAGTTCACGTTTCTGAATTGTCATGGAAACACATTGAACATCCATCAGAAGTTGTTGAAGTTGGGCAAGAAGTTACTGTGGAAGTTCTAGAAGTTGATATGGAACGTGAAAGAGTTTCTCTTTCATTGAAATCAACTCAAGAAGATCCATGGCAACAATTCTCAAGATCACATCAAATCAACCAAGTAGTTCCTGGAAAAGTTACCAAACTTGTTCCATTCGGAGCATTCATTCGTGTTGCTGATGGCATTGAGGGACTTGTTCACATCTCAGAACTTTCAGAAAATCAAGTAGAAATTCCAGAACAGGTAGTTCAAGTAAATCAAGAAGTCACTGTGAAAATCATTGACATTGATTTAGAGCGCAGAAGAATTTCACTTTCTGTTAAGCAAGCTGGCGAAACTGGTGAAGCGAGAGCTTCATTTGATCCATATCAATATGGAATGCCACCTGCTTATGATTCAGCTGGAAAATACATTGGGCCAGAAGGATTTAATCCTGAAACTGGTGAATGGAAATCTGGTTTTGAAGATCAAAAGAAAGAATGGGAAAAGCAATATGCAGACGCACTTGCCAAATGGCAAGCTGAGAAAGATGCAAAAGTTGCTAATCCTGAACTTGCCGCGCTAAGCGACAAACTAGATTCAAACTAGTTCAGATTTAAAAGCCAACATGAAAGTTGGATTAACAGGCGGCATCGGTGCTGGAAAAAGCACCGTTGCCGACTTGTTTGCCAAAAGAGGCGCAGTAGTTATTCGAGCAGATGAGTTAGCTCGTCAAGTAATAGAAAAATCAACATCAGGCTTTGATCAGGTTGTCTCCAGATTTGGGGAAAATATCCTTGATGCCAATGGTGAAATTGATCGAGCAAAATTAGCCGCAATTGTGTTTAATGACCAAGAATCATTAACAGATCTAGAAAATATCATTCATCCTTTAGTTCGTGAAAAATCTAATCAAATTATGAATGAGCAAACTCCTGAAACTATCATCGTAAATGAAATTCCACTATTACTTGAAAAAGGAATGCAACCCCTATTTGATTTCTTGGTGATAGTCATTTCTAGTGAGAAAAATAGGTTAGCAAGATTAATCAATAGCGGTTTTACGAAAGAACAAGTTTTAGCTCGCATGTCAAAACAGGTTGATGATGAAACCCGTAAGGCATCAGCCGACTTCCTAATTGTTAATGATGGAAACCTTGATCAACTAGAAATTGACGTAGAAAAGATCTGGCAAACACTTCAAGAAAGAAAATTTCAGTCCTAAATGAGACCAATAAATGATCTGATCAGAACTGTTGCCCCTTTTAAAGTTGTTGCAGATTATGAGCCTGCTGGTGATCAACCTGCAGCAATCGATGACTTAGAAAAGCGAATTCGACGAGGCGAAAAAGACATTGTTCTACTGGGTGCCACAGGTACAGGTAAATCAGCAACAACTGCTTGGTTAATTGAAAGATTGCAAAGACCAACTTTAATTATTGAGCCCAATAAAACTCTTGCTGCCCAAATTGCCAATGAACTACGAGAGATGCTTCCAAATAATGCGGTTGAATACTTTGTTTCTTACTACGATTATTACCAGCCAGAAGCCTATGTTCCGCAAACAGACACCTTCATCGAAAAAGATTCCAGTATCAATGAAGAAGTGGAAAGACTAAGACACTCAGCTACGAGCTCACTTCTGACAAGACGAGACGTTGTGGTTGTTGCCACGGTTTCTTGCATCTATGGACTAGGTACGCCTGAAGAGTATGTGAAACAAGCAATACGAATACGAAAAAAAGAGGATTTTTCTCGCGACAAGTTACTGCGCCAATTAGTAAATATCCAGTACACGCGCAATGATTATGCGTTTGAAAGGGGAACATTTCGCGTCAGAGGCGACACTGTAGAAATTTATCCTGCTTACGAGGAACACCCTGTTCGAATTGAAATGTTTGGTGATGAAATCGAGCGGATAATGACCCTTCATCCTTTAACAGGTGAGATTTTGACAGATGATGAAGAAATATTCATTTTTCCAGCGACTCATTATGTAGCAAGTCCCGAGCAAACCGCTAAAGCTTTGTCAGGAATTGAAGTTGAACTTATGCATCGAGTAAAAGAGTTGGAAAGTCAAAATAAGTTACTTGAGGCTCAAAGAATAAAAATGAGAACAGCTTTTGATTTGGAGATGATTCGAGAACTAGGCTTTTGTTCAGGTATCGAGAACTACTCTCGATATTTTGATGATCGAGAACCAGGTAGTGCCCCAAACTGTTTGTTGGACTATTTCCCTGAAGATTTTCTCTTGGTGATTGATGAATCTCATGTAGCTGTTCCCCAAATTGGGGGAATGTATGAAGGAGATGCTTCAAGAAAAAGAACTCTCGTTGAATATGGATTTCGATTACCAAGTGCGATGGATAACAGACCTTTAAAGTTTGCTGAATTTGAACAAAGAGTAGGTCAAACTGTATATCTCTCCGCCACACCAGGACCATATGAGCTTGGAAAAGTAACCTCAGTTGTGGAACAAGTTATTAGACCCACTGGCTTAGTAGATCCTGAAGTAGAAGTAAGGCCCACAAAAGGTCAAATTGATGATTTATTACACGAGATAAAAATCAGAGCCGAAAAAGGACAAAGAACTTTAGTTACGACGTTAACAAAAAAGATGTCTGAAGATCTAACTGATTACTTCTTAGAAAAAGACTTAAGAGTCAGGTATTTGCATTCTGAGATTGACACTCTTAAACGAGTTGAACTGCTTCGAGGATTAAGAATTGGTGAATTTGATTGCCTAGTTGGAATCAATCTATTGCGAGAGGGTCTTGATCTTCCAGAAGTTTCACTGGTGGCAATTCTTGATGCAGACAAAGAAGGTTTTTTAAGGTCTGAAAAATCATTAATTCAGACCATCGGTAGAGCAGCACGAAATGTGGACGGTCAGGTCATAATGTATGCCGACAACATAACCAAATCAATGAAAAAGGCATTAGAGGAAACCAATCGCAGAAGAGAAAAACAAGTTGCACACAATTTGGCAAATGGTATCGATCCAACACCGTTGAGGAAGAAAATCTCAGATATTAATGACTCAATCATTAAAGAAGATGCCGATACAGAACAAGTGCTAGAAGAAGCAATGTCGATTAAAAAACTTCGTAAAGATAAACAACAGGGTCAAAGCCCGGCCCAGGACTTGGCGAATCTGATAACTGAATTAACAGCTCAAATGAAATTGGCTGCTTCTGAACTTAATTTTGAACTTGCAGCAAGATATCGCGATGAAATACACGAACTTAAAAAGGAATTACGCCAGATGGTTGCTGCTGGACATGCATAGTCCGATACATTGACCTTCATGAACCTGGAAGAACCCCTGTGGGTTTGGATTGTCACAGTCTCAGCTTTCCTTTTTGTCTACACGGCTGAATTCATTTATGCCAAAAGACATCCCCATGTAGTTAAATTTCGCGAAGCAGCTCAATGGGTAACTGTTTATTTAGTTGCTGCAGTTCTGTTTGGTATCGGGTTATGGAACATAAAAGGTAGAGATGCAGGATTTGAATTTTTTGCTGGCTGGATTACAGAATATAGCTTGAGCGTTGATAATCTATTTGTCTTTGTGATAATTCTTTCTGCATTTGCTGTTCCGGCGATATATCAACAAGAAGTACTTCAGGTTGGAATTATTGGTGCACTTGTTTTAAGATTTATCTTTATCATTCTTGGATCAGCTGCCATTTCTCGCTTCAGCTGGGTCTTCTTCATTTTTGGCGCATTCTTGCTTTACACCGCTTATAAACTAGCATCAAATCACGGAGTTGAAAGTAATCCTTCTCAAAATAAAGTATTGAAATTAGCTGAAAAATATCTTCCTGTTACTCCGAAATATCACGATGGTGAATTCAGAGTAAAAATTGACGGTAAGAAGTTCTTTACTCCACTGTTTATAGTGATGATTGCAATTTTTACCACCGACATTTTATTTGCCATGGATTCAATCCCAGCAATCTTTGGCCTAACCGATGATCCTTACATAGTTTTTACGGCTAACGCTTTTGCTCTTATGGGACTTCGCCAAATGTATTTTATGCTGGATGGATTGCTGGACAGATTAATTTATCTGTCATATGGATTGTCAGTAATTTTAGGTTTTATTGGGATAAAGCTCATCCTGCATGCTGCTCACGAGAATGGCTTTAAAGATTTCCCAGAAATATCAACTCCTGTTTCACTAGCCGTGATTGTGACGGTCTTAGGACTTACGATTTTTGCGTCTTTGCGACAAACCAGATTGCATCCTGAACTTGCGCACAAGCCAGGCAAAGAAGCCTCGGGAAGTGCGATTGCAGATATCAGAAGAGATCATCCCGGCGTTGAATAGGCGCAAGTGGGAGTTAAGCATTAACCTTTGTTAAATGACTGCACCAACCTCTAAAAAATCTGATACCAAACGACATGGATCAGCAGTTGCAGATAAATTAATTGTTCGAGGGGCTAGAGAACATAACTTAAAAGATGTTTCCTTAGAACTTCCTCGTGATGCTCTCATCGTTTTTACTGGCCTTTCAGGATCAGGTAAATCATCTTTAGCTTTTGACACAATATTTGCTGAAGGTCAAAGAAGATATGTTGAAAGCTTGTCTGCTTATGCCAGGCAATTCTTGGGCCAAATGGATAAGCCAGATGTTGATTTCATTGAAGGACTTTCACCTGCAGTTTCCATTGATCAGAAATCGACTAATAGAAATCCAAGATCCACAGTTGGAACAATAACTGAAGTTCACGATTACTTACGTCTTTTGTATGCAAGAGCAGGCACACCTCATTGCCCTAAATGTGGGGAAGTAATTCATAGACAAACACCGCAACAAATTGTTGATCAAGTTTTGGAATTAACTGCAGGAACAAAATTTCAAGTCCTTGCACCTGTTATTAGAGGGCGCAAAGGTGAGTATCAGGATTTGTTTAAAGAACTACAAACACAAGGATTTTCCAGAGCCAGAATAGATGGACAGACTTATGCATTAACTGAAGTTCCAGTGTTAAAAAAACAAGAAAAACACAACATTGACGTTGTTATTGATCGCCTAAGTGTTAAGGCCGAATCTCGACAACGAATCACAGATTCTGTAGAAACAGCATTAAGGCTGGCAAATGGAACTGTTGTGCTGGATTTCGTTGATGAACCTGCCAAATCAAAGAACAAAGAAAGAGTTTATTCAGAGCACCTAGCCTGTACCAATTGTGAAATCTCATTTGATCAGTTAGAACCTAGATCGTTTTCTTTCAACTCTCCCTTTGGTGCCTGTCCTGAATGTAGTGGTTTAGGTAATCATTTAGAAGTTGATGAAGATTTGGTAATCCCAAATAAAGATTTATCTATTGGCGAAGGGGCAATTGCGCCTTGGGCTAATTCCTCCTCAGAGGGATATTGGGCAAGATTACTTGAGGCTGTTGCTAAAGATTTAAAGTTTTCCCTTGATACCCCATTCAAAAAATTATCTGATAAAACAAAGAATTCTTTACTTTATGGTTATGAAAGCAATATTAATGTTAAATATAAGAATTCTTATGGAAGACAAAGATCCTATTGGACAGAATTTGAAGGTGTTATTGAAAATATTCATAATCGTCATGAAAAATCTGATTCTGATGCAGCTAGAGAACATCTCGAAGGCTATATGCGCCAAAAGCCATGCAAAACATGTAAAGGGGCTCGCTTAAAACCTGTTTCATTGGCTGTAAAGATTGGTAACAAAAACATCGCCGAAATGAGTGCGATGTCTATTGGAGAAGTTACAGAGTTCATAACTTCATTAAAACTTGGGAAAAGAGAGATGGCTATTGCTCAGAGAGTTCTCAAAGAAGTAATTGAACGATTGCAATTTCTTCTAGACGTTGGTTTGGATTACTTATCTTTGGATCGTGCGGCTGGAACTTTATCTGGAGGTGAGGCACAGCGAATTCGTTTGGCCACACAAATTGGTTCGGGATTAGTTGGTGTTCTTTACGTTTTGGATGAACCTAGTATCGGGCTTCATCAACGAGATAACAAAAAACTAATTGACACTCTAATCAGGTTGAGAAATCTAGGTAACACTTTAATTGTTGTTGAACATGACGAAGAAACCATTCGTGCAGCAGACTGGGTTGTTGATATTGGACCAGGAGCTGGTGAACATGGTGGTTATGTCGTTTCAAGTGGAACCGTTGCAGATTTAGAAAGCAACAAAAAATCAATAACTGGTGATTACATTTCTGGTCGTAAAAGCGTGGTAGTTCCTAAGAAACGAAGACCTATAGATAAGGAACGCATGGTAAGAGTTGTTGAGGCTCAAGAAAACAATCTTAAAAAAGTAACAGTTGAATTTCCACTGGGAGTATTTGTTGCAGTTACTGGTGTTAGTGGTTCAGGAAAATCAACATTAGTTAACGATATTTTGTACTCAACTCTTGCAAGAGATCTACATCAAGCGCGAATTGTTCCAGGTCAACATAAAAAAGTTGAGGGCATAAAGCACTTAGACAAGGTCGTTCACGTTGATCAGAGTCCAATCGGGCGAACACCTCGAAGCAATCCCGCTACATATACAGGTGTATTCGACAACGTAAGAAAACTTTTCGCTGAGACCAGTGAAGCAAAAATCAGAGGATATCAACCTGGACGTTTCAGTTTTAACGTTAAAGGTGGAAGATGTGAGCCTTGTTCTGGTGATGGAACTATTCAAATTGAAATGAACTTTTTACCAGATGTTTACGTACCTTGTGAAGTATGTCAAGGTGCTAGATATAACAGAGACACGTTAGAAGTTCATTACAAAGGTAAAACCGTAAGTGACGTTTTAAATATGCCAATTGAGCAAGCTTTAGTTTTCTTTGAATCGGTTCCAGCAATAGCTCGACACTTGAAGACTTTGGTTGATGTTGGATTGGGATATGTGCGGCTTGGTCAATCAGCACCAACTTTGTCTGGGGGAGAAGCCCAACGAGTAAAACTTGCCACTGAATTACAAAGAAGAAGTACAGGAAGAACAATTTATGTTTTGGATGAGCCAACAACTGGACTTCATTTTGAAGATGTAAGAAAACTATTAGGAGTATTAGAAAGACTGGTTGATTCTGGAAACACGGTTATTGTGATTGAACATAACCTTGATGTAATTAAAAATTCTGATTGGGTAATTGATATGGGTCCTGAAGGTGGATTTAGGGGAGGAACAGTCGTTGCTCAAGGAACGCCAGAACAAATCGCTAAATCATCCACAAGTTACACCGGTAAATACTTAGCACCTATATTAAAGAATTCTCCAAGTAAAGCAGGCTAGAAGTGGCAGATCCATCGCTATACCGGCCAAAAAATGTTCCTGAATTGCCAGGTGTTTACCGGTTTAAAACTGCAGATGAAACTGTAATTTATGTTGGCAAAGCAAAAAATCTAAAAAACAGATTAAACAGTTATTTCACTGATTTAAGTAATCTTCATCCCAGAACTGCCATGATGGTTAAAACTGCAGCCATGGTTGATTGGGTAACAGTACATAATGAAGTAGAAGCTCTACAACTTGAATTCACTTGGATTAAAGCTTTTAATCCTCGATTTAACGTTCGCTTTAGAGACAATAAAACATATCCATATCTGACACTGACACTGAAAGATGAATTTCCCCAAATTTCTGTAACAAGGGGAGCTAAGAAAAAGGGTAATAAATACTACGGACCCTTCACTCATGTTTGGGCAATTAGACAAACTATGGAGCAAATAATAAAAGTGTTTCCAATTAGATCTTGTAAAGATACCGTTTATAGAAGACACCAATTAATGAAAAGACCTTGTCTTCTAGGAGATATCGAGAGATGTGCCGCACCCTGTGTGAATCGAGTAAATAAAGAGGAATATTCCTCCATAGTAAACAATGTGGTGAGTTTTCTTAACGGAAATACAAAATCAATATTCAAAGATTTAGAACAGCAAATGAACCTTGCAAGTGCTAATGAAGAATTTGAGAAAGCGGCAAGATTTAGAGACAGATTAGGTGCTTTGACAAAAGTTGTGGAACTAAATGCGATTGTTTTTGATGACGAAACCGATGCGGATTTAATTGCCTTAACCTCTGATGATTTGCATTTATCAACTCAAATTTTTCATGTTAGACAGGGTCAAATTAAAGGTGAGAGATCCTTTGTCTCTGATCGAATTGATCATAAAACTATGCCTGAGCATTTTGAGGATCTTCTCATTCAGTTGTATGGCGAACTTGAAGGAGATGCCATCCCCAAAGAAATTCTCATTAATCAAGATTTAACCGAGATTGAATCTGTAACTAAGTGGATTTCAGATAATGCAAGAAAGACAGTTGAAATAAGAAGGCCTCAAAGAGGTGATAAACGAAAACTTATGGAAACAAGTGAGAAGAATTCAGAACAGAATCTGACCATGCATAAACTCAAAAGATCAGCTGATTTATTATCAAGAACAAAAGCATTAGAAGAGTTGGCAAATAGTTTGGACCTGGACCAACCACCACTAAGAATTGAATGCATTGATGTTTCCAATATGTCTGGCACTAGCACTACTGCGTCTCTAGTTGTGTTTGAAGACGGAGTTGCTCAGAAGAAGCATTATCGAAGTTTTAATATCAAATCCTTTGAAGGTCAAGATGATCCAAGGGCAATCCATGAAACAGTTCTAAGAAGATATAGATATCTAGTTGACGGAGATGACACTGAGAATAAATCTGACAAAAAAAGTTTTGCTTATCGACCAAGTTTATTGTTAGTTGATGGTGGCCAAATTCAAGCAAATGCGGCCCGTGAGGCACTTGATGAACTAGGTCTTTCCGATATTGAAACCGTAGGAATTGCTAAAAGACTAGAAGAATTATGGAAACCAGGAGTTAAAGATCCAATTCTGTTGCCACGAAATAGTGAGGCGTTGTTTCTGGTTCAAAGAATAAGAGATGAAGCACATAGGTTTGCAATCACAAAAACAAGAATGCGACATGCCAAGGCATCATTGGCTAGTGAACTCGATGGCATAAAAGGTTTAGGGGAGAAGAAGATTAAGACTTTGCTCGATTCGTTTGGTTCTGTGAACAATATTCGAGAACAAAGCCTGGCATCTTTAATGCAAGTACCAGGAATAAATGAAGACTTAGCCACCAAAATTTTAGATCATCTCAAAGATGTTCCCACTAGATTTGACCCTCTAACCGGGGAGATAATCAATTAGTCAGTTTATAGGGCAGACTAGGAACATGAACAACCCTGAAGTTCTTATTGTCTCTGGAATGTCTGGAGCAGGTCGATCGACTGCTGCTCGTGCTTTAGAGGATTTAGGTTGGTTTGTAATTGATAATCTTCCACCTTCAGTTTTAAAATCTGCTTTAAATGATGTAAAACTCCAAGGTGTTGCTACTCATATTGCCGTGGTTGTTGATGTTCGTGGTGGAAAACTATTTGCCAATTTAGATAAAGCTTTAACTGAAGTTAAAAATGATAACTGGCAGATAAGAGTTCTTTACCTAGAAGCATCTGATGTTTCATTGGTAAGAAGATTTGAAGGCAGCAGACGACCTCATCCTTTACAAGGAGATGGACGAGTTCTAGATGGCTTACAAAATGAAAGAAAATTGTTAGGCGATTTAAGAGCAAATGCTGACGTGGTGATTGACACTTCAGATATGTCCTCACCGGGTTTACGAACTGTAATTGAAAAAACATTTGAAAGTGATGTTGAAACATTTCAGGCAACAATTTTATCTTTTGGTTTCAAATACGGGATCCCTGTAGATGCCGATTTTGTTTTTGATGCAAGATTCCTAGCCAATCCTTTCTGGGAAGAGGACTTAAAAAATCTCACAGGTTTGGATAAGAAAGTTCAAGATTTCGTCCTCCATCAAGATGGAGCAGAGAGATTTGCAAAAACCATAAATGAATTGATCAATGCAACGACCCCTGGTTATGTGCGTGAGGGCAAAAAATATGTCACAGTTGCAATTGGTTGCACAGGTGGAAAGCATCGCAGTGTGACAATTTCAGAAAAAGTTGCACAACAACTACTTGCAGATGGTGCAAAAGTACGAGTAGTTCACCGAGATTTAGGCAAGGAATAAGTAACAAAAGTTAGTTTTAGTAACTAATGTTACTAGTGTGACTCATTAAGTCTGTTTATTCAAAATAAATCTAAAACAATCTGACACGCCGTGTTTATTGTGTCAAAATAGGAAATATGGCCATGACAGCTGCAGTTAAAGATGAATTAGCGAGAGTTGAGTTAAATAAAACTTGTTGCCGAAAGGCAGAGGTTTCGGCATTGCTTCGCTTTGCAGGCGGATTGCACTTAGTAGCGGGCCAAATAGTTGTTGAGGCTGAACTTGATGCTGGTCAAATTGCTAGACGTTTAAGAAAAGACATCGTTGAACTTTACGGTCATGATGCTGAAATGTCAGTTTTGCAAGGTTCTGGAATTAGAAGAGGCGCTCGTTATGTTGTGCGCGTTGTGCAAGGCGGAGATGTTTTAGCTAAACAAACAGGTTTGATCGATGCAGCAGGAAGACCAGTAAGAGGTTTGCCACCTTCTGTTGTTGGCGGCGGAATTTGTGATGCAGAAGCTGCTTGGCGAGGTGCTTTCTTGGCTCATGGTTCACTAACTGAACCCGGCAGATCAAGTGCTTTAGAAATTACTGCACCTGGACCAGAAGCAGCTCTTGCACTTGTTGGTGCAGCAAGAAGATTAGATGTTGTCGCAAAAGCTAGAGAAGTTCGTGGTGTTGATCGAGTTGTTATTAGAGATGGTGATGCAATCGGTTCACTGTTAACCAGACTTGGTGCCCACACTGCTGTGATGGCATGGGAAGAAAGACGCATGAGAAGAGAAGTGCGTGCCACAGCAAATCGTTTGGCTAACTTTGATGATGCAAATTTAAGACGAAGTGCTCAAGCAGCAGTAGCCGCAGGAGCAAGAGTTGCCAGAGCCATGGAAATTCTGGGTAATGAAATTCCAGATCATTTAAAAGCAGCTGGTGAATTAAGAATCACACATAAGCAAGCAAGCCTGGAAGAATTGGGCGCTTTGAGTGATCCACCTTTAACAAAGGATGCAATTGCAGGAAGAATCAGACGACTCTTAGCTATGGCTGATAAACGAGCAAATGAACTAGGAATTCCACCAACTGAAGCCTCTCTCACACCTGAAATGCTTGAAGGGTAGAATTGGTCACGGCAACGTCGCCAAAATGGCAGTAAAAGTTAAGTCCGCGTATCTATTATTCTGGAGTTGATTACTAAGTGGCAATTCGTGTTGGTATTAATGGTTTTGGTCGTATCGGAAGAAATTACATTCGAGTATTACAAGATCGTGCCGGTAAAGCACCTGAGGGAGCTTTGGCGCAAATCATTAAGAAGAATGAACCAATTGAGATCGTTGCCATTAATGATTTGACCGATGTTAAGACTTCTGCACATTTATTGAAATACGATTCCACTTTAGGAAGATTTCCAGGCAAGGTTGATGTCGATGGAAATTCAGTTTTTGTTGATGGCAAAGAAATCAAAATCACTTCTCATAGAGATCCAGGCGAAATTCCTTGGGGAGAGTTTGGTGTTGATTTAGTTATTGAATCAACTGGTGTTTTCACAGATGCCGATAAAGCTAAAGCTCACTTGAAGTCTGGTCCTAAAAAGGTTTTAATTTCAGCACCAGCAAAGGGTGAAGATATCACTGTTGTGTTGGGTGTTAATCACGAAATGATTGATCATTCTAAACATATTGTGATTAGTAATGCATCATGTACAACAAACTGTTTAGGACCAATGGCCAAAGTTATTCATGACACTTTTGGTATTGAAACAGGTTTGATGACCACAATTCATGCTTATACAAACGATCAGTCCACACTTGATATGCCTCACAAGGATTTGAGACGTTCTAGAGCAGCAGCAATTAACATGATTCCTACAACAACAGGGGCTGCAAAAGCTATTGGTTTAGTTCTACCTGAACTAAAAGGAAAACTTGATGGTTATGCCATGAGAGTTCCAGTGCCAGTTGGTTCTGCCACTGATTTAACAGTTCATTTGAAGAAATCAGCCACAGCTGCTGATATAAACGCCGCACTAAAAGCTGCAGCAGATGGACCACTTAAAGGAATTCTTTCTTATTCAGAAGATCCATTAGTTTCAACAGACATAGTTCATGATGCACATTCATGCATTATCGATGGACAATTAACAACTGTGGCAGGAAACATTGCCAAGGTTGTTGGTTGGTATGACAACGAATGGGGATATTCAAGTCGACTAGTTGATTTAACTCAACTTGTTGGTTCAAATCTCTAATTCATTAATGAAAACTATTGACGACTTAGAACTAAATAATCAGCGCGTATTATTGCGCGCTGATTTAAATGCTCCCATGAAGCAAGATGCAAATGGGCAAATGCAAATTACAGATGATGGTCGTCTAAGAGCAAGTGTTTCCACAATAAATGATTTGAGAAAAAAGAATGCCAAGATAATTATTTTGGCTCACCTAGGAAGACCTAAAGGGGAAAGAAAACCCGAATTATCCCTTAAACCAATTGCTAAACGATTAGGTGAGTTAGTTGGGGTATCAATCAAGTTTATAGATGATTTAAACGATGCCTCGACTTTAGAAACAGTTAATTCCATGCAATCAGGTGAAATTGTCATGATTGAAAACATCAGATTTGAGAAGGATGAAACCAGCAAAGATCAAACAGAGCGACAAAGATTAGCCCAAAAACTTGCCAAACTTGGTGATGCATTTGTTATTGATGGATTCGGTGTAGTGCACAGAGAACAAGCTTCCGTAACTGATATCGCAAGATTACTTCCTAAGGCATCTGGTCGCCTAGTTCAAGCGGAACAAAAAGCTTTTGACAGAGTTTTAAATAACCCCGATAGACCCTATGTTGTGGTCTTGGGAGGATCAAAAGTAAGTGACAAACTTGGTGTGATTAATAATTTAATTACAAAAGTAAACAAAATCTTAATTGGTGGGGGAATGGCTTTCACGTTTCTCAAAGCCCAAGGCTATGAAGTAGGAGATTCATTACTTGAAGTAGACAGAATTGAAGAAGTTAAACAATTACTGCTCACAGCAAAAGAAAAAAATGTTGAAATTGTGTTACCAATTGACATCGTTATCTCAACCTCTCTTGATGGAACAAGTCCAGTGTCAGAAGTGGATTTTGATAAAATTCCTGTTGGTCAAAAAGGATTAGATATTGGGTCTAAGACTGCAGAACTATTTGCAGACAAGATACGTGATGCAAAAACCGTGGTCTGGAATGGTCCAATGGGAGTCTTTGAAGTAAATGCGTTTGCTAAAGGCACAAAAACTGTTGCCCAGGCATTGGCAAACAGTGCTGCATATAGCGTTGTGGGCGGCGGAGATTCAGCTGCTGCAATTCGATTACTAGGACTTGATGAATCAAAGTTTGATCACATCAGTACTGGTGGCGGAGCGTCACTGGAACTACTTGAAGGAAAAGTTCTGCCAGGATTAGCTGTATTGGAAGAGGCTTAAATGACTAACGAATCAAGAAAACCTGTCATGGCAGGAAATTGGAAGATGAATATTAATCATCTTGAATCCATTGCTTACGTTAACAAGATGGCTTTTTCTCTTATCGAAGCTGATTATGCCCGTACCGAAGTTGTTATTTTTCCACCATTTACCAATATTCGTTCAGTCCAAACTGTGATCGATGCAGACCATTTAGCAATCACTTATGGCGCTCAAGACATCAGTGCTCACGATTCAGGTGCTTACACCGGTGAAATAAGTGGATCAATGTTAAAGAAATTAAGAGTTACATATGCACTTATTGGTCATAGCGAAAGACGTGCCTACCATTACGAAACCGATGAAAGTGTAAACGCCAAAGTAAAAGCTGCCATAAAAAATGACCTTATTCCAATGATTGCTGTT
>CAEZTU010000016.1_pt1 | contig 22797 bp, 23 predicted proteins | sample 7264301 | NCBI WGS metagenome assembly CAEZTU01 (sample SAMEA6813812, study PRJEB35770) | freshwater metagenome | biome: Freshwater; feature: Freshwater reservoir; material: water | place: Czech Republic | collected 2017-08-18 | depth 0.5m m | reverse complement strand
TTATAAATTAATTCTTCAATATTATTCCAACGAAAAGGTTCTGTTTGAAAAACATTAATGTCATTTAGATTCTTGTCACTCATATAAATTTAGTCTGAATTTCTTTTTGAATTGATAACTCCAGTATCAAATCCAGCTAAATGAAGTCCCCCATTGAATCTTGCGTGCTCAATTTTTAGACATTTATTTTGTATCACGTTCAATCCAGCTGCAGCTCCTTTTTCAGCCGCTTTTTGGTTTGTAATACCTAGTTGCATCCAAAAGGTCTTAGCTTTTATATCTATGGCCTCATCCATGACTTCCTCTATCGCATCAGGTTTTCTAAAAACATCAACAATATCAATTGGGACAGGAATATCTTTAAGAGTTTTAAAAGTTTTTTTGCCCAAAATACTTTCCACGCTTGGATTGACAAAATAGAGATCAAAATTACTAGATGCCAATAAGTAAGTTATTACAAAAAAAGAAGCCCTGGCAGTGTTATCTGAAGCCCCAACTATTGCTACTGTTTTAGATTTATTAAGAATTTGAGCACGTTCCAAATCATTTGGCTCATGCCAATTCATTTTGATTTTTCTCCTGTAGCAGCTTCTAGTGCTTGATCGATATCCCAAATAATATCTTCAATATCTTCGATTCCTACACTGATTCTGATTAAATCAGGTTTTACCCCTGCTGCTGATAACTGTTCGTCACTTAATTGTCGATGAGTAGTTGAAGCTGGATGGATTACTAAAGTCCTCACATCTCCAACATTTGCGAGGTGTGAAGCAAGTTTGACGGAATTTATGAATCTTTCTCCAACTTGACGATCTCCTTTGACTCCAAAACTAAAGACAGAACTTGTGCCAAGAGGTAGATATTTTCGAACTCTCTTTGCATGAGGATGCTTTGTTGAACCGGCAAAATTGACCCAAGAAACTCTTGGATCAGATTCTAAGAATTTTGCCACGGCTTTAGCATTTGCTACGTGGTCATCCATTCTTTGAGCCAAGGTTTCAATTCCTTGAATTAACAAGAATGCAGCAATTGGTGTTAAAGATGCACCAATATCTCGTAGTTGTTCACTTCTTAATTTTGTTAAGAATCCATATTCTCCAAAGTTTCCCCACCATGAAACTCCTCCATAATAAGGAACTGGTTCAAGCATTGCTGGAAACTTTCCATTGCCCCAATTAAATTTGCCTGATTCAACCACGATTCCGCCCAAAGTAGTGCCGTGACCGCCCATAAATTTTGTCAAACTGTGAATAACAATATCTGCACCAAACTCAATTGGTCGAATCAAATATGGAGTGGTAATTGTGGAGTCGATTATTAGAGGAATATTGTTTGCATGCGCCACTTTGGCCAAACCCTCAATATCGGCTACTTGATTTGATGGATTTGAAACTACTTCAGAAAATATAAATTTAGTATTTTCATTTATTGCTTTAGCAAAATCTTCAGGATCATCACTTGCAACAAATGTTGTCGAAACTCCGAATTTTTTCATTGTTACATCTAACTGGGTTATTGTTCCCCCATATAAATTTGCTGAGGCAACAATGTGGTCCCCACTTCCAGCAAGGCAGGCAAAAACTAAGAATTGGGCAGATAGCCCAGAAGCTGTAGCAACGGCACCGATACCGCCTTCAAGTGCTGCAATTTTTTCTTCAAGAGCAGCAACAGTTGGATTCGCAATTCTGCTATAAATGTTGCCGTATTTTCTAAGCGCAAATAAATCACCTGCATCTTCTGTATTTTCAAATACAAACGCCGTGGACTGATAAATAGGAACGGTCCTTGCCCCTGTTTGTGGGTCGGGTGATGAACCAGCGTGTAAAGATTTAGTTTTGAATCCAAATTTATGATCAGACATAGGACAACTTTACCACAATAATCAAGTGCAATAACTTTGCAATATGATTTGTAATTTAAGAGAGTAATCTATAACTATTGATGATGATATAGTTTACTACTATATGACTCATATTGAAATCACCTACCTTATTAATTCTCTTCATTCAAAAGAGTTAATTGATGCTATTCGTGTAGAACAAACAATTGAATATCCATTTGAACTAGCGCCAACTTGGATTCAAGAACAAATTGTTGGAAAAGTTGTTTCTCAAAAAGAATTTGATAAGACAAGAACAGAAGTAACTATTTCTTATAATTCTGAAATCACTGGCTTTGAAATTGGTCAGATGCTAAATGTTATTTGGGGAAATGTTTCATTATTTCGCGATGTTAAAATTACTAAAATAAATTTTCCAGATAGTTTTCTAACTAAGTTTAAGGGCCCTCGATTTGGAATTGAGGGTTTAAGAAATAGTTTTAAAGCAAAAAAGCGACCTATCTTGGCTACTGCATTAAAGCCAATGGGATTAACTTCATCAGAATTAGCAAAGATGGCGGCAATTATGGTTAAGGCTGGAATCGACTTTATTAAAGATGACCACAGTTTAGCTAATCAAAAGTGGGCTGTTTGGAATGAACGTGTGAAAATAATTTCAGATGCTGTTAGTGAAGCAAATGCGAAATTTAACCGTAATTCTGTATATGCACCCAGTATGAATCGTCCTGCCGAACAAATCCTTGATGCGGCACTGAAAGCTAAAGGCCTTGGCTGTGGTGCGGTTCTTGTGTTACCAGGGATTTCAGGTTTTGACACAATGAGAGCAATTGCCGATAGCGATGATTTTGCACTTCCTATAATGAGTCACCCTGCAAATTTGGGTTCCTACATAATGAACCCAAATCATGGATTCAATCATGAAATTATATTTTCAACTTTTAAGCGCATTAGTGGTGCTGATATGTCAATTTTTCCTAACTTTGCTGGACGTTTTAGTTTTTCTAAAGAGGAGTGTTTAACAATTGCAAACTCTTGTCGGGACAAATTAGCAAATCTAAAAACAATTATGCCCACAGTGGGTGGAGGAATGACTCTAGATCGAATAAACGAGATCGTAGATTTCTATGGCAACGATACGGTTTTATTAATTGGTGGAGCGCTACATCGTGGGGATTTATTGGAAAATGCCTCCAGATTCAGAGAAATAATTGAGCAATTCGAGAACTAGTTAATTATTTTGCATTAAATCAGATAAAGCAGATTTATCTAGGAAATGCCGCTGCCACTCCACCATCGACTGCGATTACTGAACCTGTTGTTCTTGAAGACTCATCAGATAATAAATAACTGGTGGTTAATGCCACATCTTTAGAAGTAACGTGAACTTTCAACATATTTCTGGAAGCATAAAAATCTTCTAATTCTTCGGGCTTAACTCCGTGAGCAGCTGCTCTTTGTTCCCGAATGCCACCTTCCCAAAGTTTAGAATTATCAAATATTGCATCAGGATTAATTGCATTTGCCCTTATTTGAGCTGATCCACCTTCAATGGCAGCAATTCTCATTAATTGCAGCATGCCAGCTTTACTTACGGAGTAACCACCAAATCCAGCGCCTGGAGAAAATGCGTTCTTGCTTGCTATATAAACAAGGGATCCACCTATGCCCTGCTTTCTTAAATTAATCATGGCGTGTTTGGTGATAAGAAATGAACTAGAAAGATTTACCGCTAAACCTTGATTCCATTTATCTAGCGTTAATGTTTCTAATGAATCAGAAACACCAATACCTGCACTCATTACAACTCCATCAAAACCACCAAAATTCTTAATCGCAGAATTTATTGTTTCAATTACAACTGACTCTTTAGATTGGTCACCAACTACAAATTCTGGTTTTAAGCCTTTATTGCCTATAATTATTTTTTCAGTTTCTTTTAATCCTTCATCACCAAGATCTGCTAAAACTAAACTTGCCCCTTGAGCAGCAAGTTCAATGGCGATTCCTCTGCCAATACCAGAACCTGCACCTGTAACAACAAACACGTGTCCTGCAAACTTTAATGGTTTTGGTTTAGAACTTAATTTATATAGCTCCATCGGCCAATAATCAAAACCAAATACTTGAGCGTCACCAATTGTGTCAGCTGATCCAAATGAATCCAAAACTCTTCCAGCTACTGAATGTGTATGAAAAGCAATGTCTGCCAACATTTTTCCTTCATTTTTGCTTGATCCAGTAGTAATTGAGCCAACTCCGGGAAGTAATACAACGCGTGGATCTGGATCATGCATCGAATAACCTTGTGGAAGTAAAGATTTGTTAGCTTCGAAGTATTTCTTATAACGATCAACATATTTATCAATCACTGGAATTGAATTAGTTGGGTCTGCCTTCTCTGGCAATACCGCAGACCAAGGTCTGATTCTTAACATGTGATCGGCACTTGAAGTGCCGGCTTCAGCTATTGCCACCAAGTCTTTTCTTTTTGATAATTCCTCTAGTCGTTTATCAACAGTAAGAACTCTTTTAGTTTTCCTACTTAACTTTCCACGTAAAACGAGCAACAAATCATTTAATTCCTGATCACTTGGTCCGGCGTGATCAAATTTTGCGGCCGGTTTAACGGATAATGAATCTAAGTATTTGTTTGCTTTATTAACAGCGCTGATGGTCTTATCTTTACATCTATCACTATTTTCATCCCACACAATTAATCCATGATGAGCTAGCACGATTCCTTCCATCTCAGCAAACTGAGATGCGAATTTACTTAATTCAAAACCTGGTCGAATCCAGTCCACATATGCAAATCCGTCTCCTAAGGCTTCAGCTACCGCTTTTTTGCCACCTTTGTGATTTGTTAAAGCACAAATTGAGTCCGCGTGAACGTGATCAATATGTTTAGAGGGTAAGAAAGCGTGCAACAAAGTTTCAATTGAAGGTCGTCGACTGTTTGGATCAACTAGTGCTTTTCCAACTAAATCTGTCATTTCTTCATCAGAAAGTTTTTCAAATTGTTTTAAACTTACTAATTCTTCTAAATATAATGCTGGGTAATCAACAGCCACAGCATTAGTCATGTCAGCACCTGAACCTTTGACCCAAAGAACTGTGCGCTTTCTTCCAAGGTGATCAGTTATCTCACCCTTGGCTGAAGTGTTTCCTCCACCAAAGACCACCAAAGATTGGTCAGCACCAATGAATTGGGAACGTGAAACTAATTCTTCTAAAGCCTTCGGGATCGTGGTCAATTTATTTACCTTGTTTTCTGGTTGCTGGGGTTTCACCTTTTGAAACGTCTATAACACCTAGTTCTGTAACTATTGCTGAAATATATTTTGCCGGAGTTACATCAAATGCTGGGTTGTAGCCCCTAGATTCCAGAGGGGCAACTCGTACTCCATTAAAATTTAATATTTCAGACTCGTCTCTTAATTCAATTTCTATTTCTTCTCCTGAGTGAGTTGTTAAATCAACCGTTGATTGTGGTGCCACAACCATAAACGGAATTCCAGCTGCTTGGCATGCGAGTGCCACCCCAAGAGATCCAATTTTATTTGCAGTATCACCGTTTGCTGCGATCCGATCCGCACCGATCAAAGCTGCATCAACATCCCCGCGCAATATCGTGCTAGCTGCTGCTCCATCTGCTAAAACTAAATGAGGAATTTTATTTTGAACAAGTTCCCAAGCAGTTAATCTAGAGCCTTGTAGCAGTGGTCTAGTCTCATCTGCGTAAACGTTCTCAACTATTCCACGTTCGTGCAATTCTCTAATAACTCCAAATGCTGTACCCCAGGCTGTTGTGGCAAGCATTCCCGTATTGCAATGAGTTAATAGTCGTAACGGTCTTCTCGAAATTTTATTCATTAACCAATCAGCGCCTAATTTTCCTGTGGCTTTATTTGCTGCTTCATCTTCTTTTGCAATTTTATGTGCAAGAGCAAGTACTGCATCACGACCATTTTTTAATTCTTCTTTCGCTTTATCTGCACCCCACGCCAGATTGACGGCAGTTGGACGCGCATCTCTAATTCTTGCAATCTGTTTTTCTAATTCGCTTTCTGACCAATTTTCTTTTTTTCCTTGATCAATCGCCGTAACAATTCCATAAGCTCCTGTTGCACCAAGTGCAGGCGCACCTCTTACTGCCAAAGAAACGATGGCATCAATTAATTGGTCTACTGTTTTTATTTCTAGGAATTGGACCTTTTGAGGAATTTTAGTTTGATCAAGCAGGCGAAGATGGTCTTCAACCCATTCAACAGCTCGCAATTTATGTCCTTTGTGTCTTAGATAACAGAATACTGTGCTTCACTTTAAGTCCAATCAGGTGTTAAATAATGCTAAAAGGAGAGACACTTGAAACGTATTTTTAGAGTTTTTTTTGGAATTTCCTTAATTAGTGTTTTGTCAATTAGTCCAGTTCTAGCTCATACTGAACTTATCTCTGCTGAACCATCACCCGATAAAGTGATTTTGACTTTGCCCTCTGAAGTGAAATTAACTTTTGGAGAAGCAATTATTGCTGATGCAACTTTTGCCTCTATTACTTCAGAATCGGGTTCAGTTGAGGCAACTTTAAGAGTTGAAGCAGCAGATGTTTATATTTCAATTCCATCTGATCTTGTTTCCCCTGAAATAACTATTGCTTGGAAAACTGCGGCTTCTGATGGTCACCCATTAGATGGTGAAATCAAGTATTTTCTTGCTCAAGCAAAAGCAGAACCAGCAGCAAGTCCGACTGAGGAAATAGTTGAAGAAGAAGTAGTTGCCATTAGTGCCCCAGTTGAACCAAATTCATCAAACATTAGTTGGCTGCAATGGTTATCCCTTGGTGCTTCTATTGGTATTGCAATCACATTTTTCTTAAAAATGCGTAAAAAATAAGAGACGTTCAAATTTCTTGAACGTCCCTTAAGTTATTTTCTAATATTTAGTGACTATGTCCACCCGCGCCGTGGCTATGGCCGTGACCTTTTTCTTCTTGGTCGGCTTTCTTTTCCACAACCAAAACATCAGTAGTCAAAAGCATTGCTGCAATTGATGCTGCATTTTGTAGGGCAGATCTTGTAACTTTTACAGGATCAACAATTCCAGCTTTTAACAAATTACCGAATTCACCAGTTGCAGCGTTGTAGCCTTCACCAGTTTTCATTTCAGCAACTTTTGCTGTCACAACGTAACCTTCTGCACCTGCGTTTTGTGCAATCCATCGCAATGGTTCAACCCCTGCGATGCGAATGATTTCAACACCTGCTGCTTCATCACCAGTTTTGTTTAATTTATCTTTCAAAACTGATACTGCTTGAGTTAATGCAGATCCTCCACCGGCCACAATTCCTTCTTCAATTGCAGCACGTGTTGCAGAAATTGCATCTTCTACACGAAACTTAGTTTCTTTTAATTCAACTTCAGTTGCGCCACCTACTTGAATAACAGCAACACCACCTGAAATTTTTGCAAGGCGTTCTTGAAGTTTTTCTTTGTCCCATGATGAATCAGTTCGTTCCATTTCGGCACGAATTTGTGCAACGCGAGCATCAACTGCCTTTTTGTCGCCTGCTCCACCAATAACTGTGGTGTTATCTTTTGTGACAACCACACGTTTGGCTTTACCTAATACTTCTAGGCCAACTTGATCAAGTTTCAAACCAACTTCTGGTGAAACAACTTGAGCAGCAGTCAAAATTGCTAGATCTTCCAACATTGCTTTACGGCGATCACCAAATGCAGGAGCTTTCACAGCAACTGAGGTGAAAGTGCCTTTAATCTTGTTGACGATCATTGCACTCAAAGCATCGCCTTCAACATCTTCAGCGATAACAATTAGTGGTTTGCCTGCTTGGACAACTTTTTCCATTAAAGGAAGTAATTCGTTGATTGAGGCAATTTTGTTTTGTACGAGTAGTACAAAGACATCTTCCAAAACTGTTTCCATGCGTTCAGCATCAGTCACAAAATATGGAGAGATATAGCCTTTATCAAATTGCATACCTTCGGTGTATTCAAGCGCTACATCCATAGTTGAAGATTCTTCAACAGTGATCACACCATCGCGACCTACTTTGTCGAAAGCTTGTGCGATTAAATCACCAAGTTTTGGATCTTGGGCAGAAATTGTGGCAACCTGTGCGATTTCTTCTTTGCCATTAACCGGTTTTGCTAGGCGATGTAGTTCTTCAGTTACTGCAGCAACTGCAGCGTCGATACCACGTTTAATTCCCATTGGGTTTGCACCAGCTGCAACTTGGCGTAAGCCTTCATGCACCATAGCTTGAGCTAAAACAGTTGCAGTTGTTGTTCCATCTCCTGCAATGTCGTTAGTTTTTGTGGCGACTTCTTTTACAAGTTGGGCACCTAAGTTTTCAAATGCATCTTCTAATTCGATTTCTTTGGCAATGGTTACACCGTCATTAGTGATTGTTGGTGCACCCCATTTTTTACCAATTACGACGTTACGACCCTTTGGTCCAAGTGTTACTCGAACAGTGTTGGCTAAAATGTCAACGCCGTTTTCTAATTTGTGACGGGCTTCTTGATTGAAGTCCAGAATCTTTGCCATTTGTTTTTATTTCCTCTTCAGCTAATTAACTTTTTATTTGCTCCGAAAAATTCCTTTTTCGGAGCAAATTTATGATTTTGGGTTTCTTATTTTGAAACGACTGCGAGCACATCGCGCGCTGACAACAGCAAATAGTCTTTGCCGTCGTAGCTAACTTCAGTTCCGCCGTATTTTGAGAAAATTACGGTGTCACCAGTTTTGATATCCATTGGTATGCGCTTTTCGCCGTCTTCATCAAAACGACCTGGGCCAACTGCAATGACTTTTCCTTCTTGAGGTTTTTCCTTTGCAGTGTCAGGAATTACTAGGCCTGACGCAGTTTTTGTTTCAGCGTCTAGTACTTCAACGAGGATTCGATCCTCGAGTGGTTTAATTTGGACCGCCACGGTCTACTCCCCTTCATGGGATTTTCTTTATCGGAATGGTTTCTTGCCCAACTTCTTAAAGAGCCAGGAAAGACTTAAGCCCTAACTTACCAAGGCCTTAGCACTCTCTCAAGTTGAGTGCCAGCATTCGCTTATTTGCTGGGGGAATTAGGAAGCTTTAACCTGCGTGATGGGAAGGATTGGATCGACTTCAAAGTTGAGTTGACTTGGCTCAATCCCTGCACTAAATAAATGTGAACCTAAGGCTGCCACCATCGCACCGTTATCTGTGCAAAGTCCTGGGCGAGGAATTCTTATGGTTACTCCAACTTTTTCAGCTTCACTTATAGCCATACTTCTTAATCTTGAATTAGCAGCAACTCCGCCACCAATAACAACTGTATTAATTCCTGTTTGTTTTGCAGCTAACAAAGTTTTCTTTACTAAAACTTCTACAACTGCTTCTTGAAATGAAGCTGCGACATCAGAGACTGGCACTGCTACCCCAGTTTTTTCCCAAGCTTGCACCCATCTTGCTACAGCAGTTTTTAAACCAGAGAAAGAAAAATCAAAGGAGTGATTTATTAGATCATCTTTGCTCATTAATCCTTTTGGAAATTCAATTGCCAATGCGTTTCCTTCTTGAGCAGCTTTATCAATCCAAGGTCCACCCGGGAATGGTAAACCTAAAACTCTTGCGACCTTGTCAAAAGCTTCACCTGCTGCATCATCTAGTGTTTTACCTAAGGATTCAATTTCATAGTTGATGTTATTTACTTTCAATAATGAGGAATGACCACCACTTACTAATAGTGCCAAAGTAGGTTCAGGAAGTTTTCCATTTTCTAATGTGTCAACTGCAACATGGGAAGCTAGATGATTAACACCATAAACAGGTTTGTTAAGTGCAACACCTAAAGCTTTTGCTGCTGCAACACCTACCACTAAAGCACCTGCTAAACCTGGGCCACTTGTAACTGCTATGGCATCTATTTGATTTAAATTAATTCCAGCTGCAGCAACTGATTTTTTTATGGTTGGAATCATGGCTTCAACATGGGCTCGTGATGCAACTTCGGGAACTACTCCTCCAAAACGTGCTTGTTCTTCAACCGAAGATGCCAAAGTGTCAGCTAGCAGTTGGGTGCCTCGAACTATTCCAATTCCTGTTTCATCACAAGAAGTTTCAATTCCTAAGATCAGGGGATTTGTCATTTACTTCTCAAATCTAATTGCATAATTACTGCATCAGTTCCATTTGGATAATAATTAGATCTTTTAGCAATTTGTTCAAATTTTCTTGATAAATACAAGGAGATTGCTGGTTTGTTATCGGCCACCACTTCAAGAAAGACCCGGTTGGATTTATGTTCTTTTACTTTTTCTAACAAAGCGTCAAGTAGTTGTTTACCGTAACCTTTTTTTTGATATTCAGGTTTTATCACCATTGTTTGAATATCGGCATCTACCCCGTTGAATGCAACTCCCCCGAATCCAACAATTTCCTTTTTTTCATCAACTAAAGCCAAGTAGTAACGGTTTTGTTGAGTTAGCTCTGACCAAAATGTTGCTAAAGACCAAGCTGTGGCATTAAAAGCTGACTTATCTATTTCATGAGCTTTTGCTACATGCCACCAGGAAAATTCTGTGAGATTTAAACTCATGCGCGCTCTGCCAAAGTTAAAGCATCTGGTCTACGTAAATACAAAGGTATGGGAGGAAGTAAGACTTGGCTTGGTAGGGCCACAATTGAGCCATCACCTTTGGCTGAATCGGTAGCAAACGATTTGATTTCAATTCCTTTTTCAGTTCTATTCATTGCCTCAATCGCAACATTGGCTAATGAAACCGGATCTAATGCTTTATTTAAAAGCCGTACTCCAGTATTAGGAACGTCTTCTAATTTAGAAACTTTGGGCGATGAAGTTCTTTTTATTCCTTGATACTTTGTCCAATAAACTTCTTTACGTCTGGCATCGGTAATGACTGTGACATCTTTATTAGGGTTTTGCAGAGCATATTCAAATGCAACTGCATCATGACTACACACTCCAAAGACAGGAATATTTAATGCATACCCAATACTTTGGGCACTTACAATTCCCACTCTTAATCCTGTAAATGGTCCAGGACCAATTCCGCACACTACTCCGCCCAACTCTTGCATCATCAAACCTGATTCTTTAATTACTTTTTGGATAAGTTCGGAACAGTATTCGGCGTGACGTAGTGCATCATCTTTAACTGCAATTACTGCTGGTTTACCAAACTGCAATAGAGCTACTGCAATTCTGTTGGTAGAAGTATCAATTGCTAAAAGATTTGTTGGGCCTTTCATGAAAGGGCCTTAATAATGGAATCTGAAGCAGAAATATCAAAATCTCTTTTGAATTCATTATTTAAATCGTGATCAATTTTGATGTGAATTGGTTCAGCTACTAAATCATTCACTAAACCTTTTCCCCATTCCACAACTAAAATTGCTTTTTCAATATTTGTAACCAAATCAAGATGAGAAATTTCGGCCAAGGTATTCAATCTATATGCATCAACGTGAACTAAATCAGGCCCACTGGATAACGATTTGTGTTCTCTGGCAATCACAAAAGTTGGACTAGTGACATCACCTTTAATCTTTAGTGCACTTGCTATTCCTTGGGTAAAAGTAGTTTTTCCTGCTCCTAGTTCCCCATCTAAAAGAACACAATCTCCGGCCTTTAATAATTTGCCAAGTTTGGCACCTAAGGCTTTGGTTTCAGCAGAATTTGAGGTACTAATTTTTATATTCATAGCTTAGAAACTAAATTTCGTTTAAATAGATACGAGGAACTCTTGGTCCAAGTCTGGTAACAATTTCATACCCAATACTTTGAGATGCTTTGGCCCACTCTTCAACATCTGGTTCATTTTTTGCAGGATCTCCAAATAAAATGACTTCATCACCTGTTGAGAAATCTAGATCGCCAATATCTATAACAAATTGATCCATACAAACTCTTCCAGCAACACTAAACTTTTTACCCTTTGCCATTACTGGTCCTTTGTTACCAGCAATTCTAGGAATTCCATCTGCATAGCCAAGTGGAATTAATGCAATTCTTGTGTCAGTTTTTGTAACATATTCTGCGCCATAAGAAATACCGTGACCTGCTGGAACTTTTTTAACAACAACAGCTTGGGCTTTCAAAGCCATTGCAGGTCTTAAACCAAATTCGCTAGCTTTCCCAACTTCGCCACCTGGTGTTATTCCATAAACTGCAATTCCAGGTCTTACTAAATCAAAATGAGCATTAGGTGCCGTTAATGTTGCGGCACTGTTTGCTGCATGTTTCATTAAGTTTTTAAATCCTCTTGACGCAACATATTTAAAGGATTCATCTAAAACTTCAAGTTGTTTAGCAATTGTGGGACTACTTGGTGCATCAGCTAGGGCAAAATGTGTCCACACTGCAACAACTTCAACTAACCCTGATGCCTTTGCCTCTTCTAACAAATTTGTTAAGTCAGCTAAATCATTGGGCATGACACCATTTCGGCCTAGACCTGTGTCAACTTTGATATGAACTTGAGCAGTTTTTCCAGTTACTTTTGCAGCATTAATGATTGCTGACGCATTTTCAATAGATGAAACAGAAAGATCAATTCCTAATTCAACGCATTCTTGCCATCTGTCTTGATTTGAACCTAACCAAGTTAAAATTCTTCCCTTATCGCCAGATTTTCTTAACTCAATTGCTTCTTCTAACAGAGCTGTTCCCAACCAAGTTGCTCCACCTTGGCGAGCTGCTTTTGAAACAGGAATTAATCCATGACCATAAGCATCTGCTTTAACAACAGCCATTACTTCTGAATTTCGTGCTAAATCGCATAAGACTTTGACGTTGTCTCTAATCGCAGCAAGATCAATATATGCACCACGCAGATTGCTCATTATTAATTCATTTCTTATAGCTAGATTTATTACTTTTCAGCAATAACAAAGGCTGTAGCGATATTTCCATCGTGGGATAAAGATAGATGCCAATGGGTTATTCCTTGGCGTTTTGCTTCATTTGCAACTGTGCCAGTGATTTCTAAATAAGGTTTGCCGCGTTCACCAATTAAAATTTCACAATCCTGCCAACTTAAACCTGCCGGAGCACCAAGTGCTTTGGCTACTGCTTCTTTTGCTGCAAAACGTGCTGCTAAGGAAACTGCATTTTCACCTTTACCACCGGGGGTGTTTAATTCCTTTTCGGTAAATAAACGATTATTTAAACCAGGTGTTCTTATTAAGGAGCCTTGAAAACGTGGGGTATCAACTACGTCCACACCAATACCAATGATCATGAGAAATTAATTCCTTCTATTCAACTGTTACTGATTTAGCCAGATTACGGGGTTGGTCAACATCGTGGCCTTTCAGTGTGGCCAATGCGCAGGAAAATACTTGTAAAGGAACTGTGGCAACCAGTGGTTGTAACAAACTACTGGTCTGGGGAATTCTGATGATGTGATCAGCAAATTCAACAATAGAGTCATCGCCTTCTTCAACAATCAAAATTGTTCGAGAACCTCGTGCTCTTACTTCTTGAATGTTGGAAACCACTTTTTCATGTAACTCTTTTTCAAGTCTGACACTTGGCACAATTACCACCACTGGAATGCCATCTTCAATCAATGCAATTGGACCATGTTTTAATTCTCCAGCTGCAAATCCTTCAGCGTGCATATATGCCAGTTCCTTTAATTTCAAAGCACCTTCTAGAGCAACTGGAAAACCAACGTGTCGACCAATAAATAGCACACTTTGTGCGTTCATATATTTTTTTGCTAATTCTTTGACTGCATCTGTGGTGTCAAGAACCACATCAATTTGGTGGGAGATGTTTGCTAATTCATTCATTACTTGCTTAATTTCAGCTGTTGGCTTATCAAGTCTTAATTCTGCAAAATATAAAGAAAGTAATTCAACTGCTACTACTTGAGTTAAGAACGCTTTTGTTGAAGCAACAGCAATTTCTGGTCCACCACGTGTATACAAAACTGCATCTGATTCTCTAGGAATAGTTGCACCTTGTGTGTTACAAATTGCCAAAACTCTGGCACCTTGTGATTTAGCATGTCTAATTGCCATCAAAGTGTCCATAGTTTCTCCACTTTGAGAAATTGCCACAACTAAAGTTCTCTGATTTAAAATTGGGTCACGGTATCTAAATTCACTTGCTAATTCAACTTCGCAAGGAATTCTTGACCAACGCTCCATCGCATATTTGCCAATCATGCCTGAATGAAAAGCAGTACCGCATGCCACGAAAACAATTTTTTCAATATTGGCAATTTCACCAATTGAAAGAGTCATTTCTTCTAGGACTAATTTGCCATTTTCAGACAATCTGCCAACTAAAGTTTCGGCAACTGCTTTTGGTTGCTCAAAAATTTCTTTCAACATGAATAAATCAAAGCCACCTTTTTCTGCAGCTTTGGCATCCCAATCAACTACAAATTCTTTTGTTACTGCAGGTTTGCCATCAAAATCAGTAATTGTTACTTTGTCGTGTCTAAGTTCTACAACTTGATCTTGTCCTAATTCAATAGCATTTTTTGTATGTGAAATAAAAGCAGCAACATCAGATGCTAAGAAGTTTTCGCCATTTCCTCTTCCCACAACTAGGGGTGAGTTTCTCCTGGCGCCAACAACAACATCTGGTTGTTGTGCATGGACTGCAACTAGTGTGAAAGCACCTCGAAGTTTTCTGACAACTCTTCGCATACTTTCTGCTAAATCATTATTTGATTTTGGGTATTCAAAATTTAGTAAATGGGCCACAACTTCAGTATCTGTGTCACTACTTAACTTGACTCCTGCTTTTTGTAGCTCTGCTCTTAGTTCTGAAAAGTTTTCAATAATTCCGTTATGTATAACTGCGATTTCATTTGAAACATCTGTGTGAGGGTGAGCATTGGCATCATTTGGAATTCCATGTGTTGCCCAACGAGTGTGACCTATAGCAATAGTGGAATCTGGAAGTGGATCATTTCCTAAAAGTGTTTCAAGATTAGTTAACTTACCGGCTTTTTTTCTTACATCTAATTTTTTGTTATTAACAACAGCAACACCAGCAGAGTCATATCCGCGATATTCAAGTCGACGAAGCCCCTCGACAACTACGCTAAGGGCTTGCTTATTTCCTACGTAACCAACAATTCCACACATTGTGTTAATAGCCTACGCGAAAGAGTATTTGGCCTAGGCTTCAACTTATGCTCATCCTCTTACCTCCCAGCGAAGGCAAGAACTCTGTTCAAAAGGGCAAACCGGTCTCACTTAATGCTCTTTCCTTTGGTAAAGATCTCAATTCCACCAGAAAGAAAACACTGGCAGCCTTAGGTGCAAAGATTTCGAAATCACCGTGTGCAAAGGCAGTTGAAGTTTATTCAGGAGTTTTATACAAGGCACTTGATTATGAAAATCTAAATGCTGCAAGTAAAAAGCGAGCTGAAAAAAATATTATAATTATGTCTGCTTTATTTGGAGCTCTTCGTTTAAATGATTTAATTCCAACATATAAACTTGATATGGCTAAATCCTTACCTAAATTAGGACCATTGAATTCTCTATGGAAACCAGTTGTTACTAAAGCACTTGATTCATTAAAAGCAGATTTGATTGTGGATTGTCGCTCCTCTACTTATCAAGGAGTCTGGACATCTGAGCCAAATAAAACAGTTGGGATCAGAGTATTTACTGAGAAATCTGGAAAAAGGACTGTGGTAACGCATATGTCTAAAAAGACCAGAGGAGATGTGACAAGATTCTTGGTTACTCAAACCAAGAGCCCAAAAACTGCTCAAGAGTTACAAAAACTTGTGTCGAAAGCTTTCAAGTGTGAACTAGTCAAACCAGAACAGAAGAAAAGCTGGTTCTTAGACGTAATAGTGAAAAGTTAACAGGTTTTCTTAACAATTCCAGCAAGTAATTGCGCTATGTCTTGAGCCTGTTTCATTGTTTCAGCCTCAACCATCACCCTAATCAAAGGCTCAGTTCCACTTGATCGAAGTAGCACTCTTCCTTTTTCACCTAAATCATTTTCAGCTTTTTTAACTGCCGCTACCAGTTCAGTATTATCAATTTTTGCTTTATCAACATCCGCAACATTGATCAAAATCTGGGGAAATTTATTAACAATTCCAGCTAACTCTTTTAATGATTTCTTAGTGGAACTAACTGCATTCATTAAGTGCAAGGCAGTTAATAATCCATCTCCTGTGGTGGAGTGATTTCTCATAATTATGTGACCAGACTGTTCCCCACCTAAGACATAATTCTTTTCTTCCATGGCTTCCAAAACATACCTATCGCCAACTGCTGTTTCGATAACATTTATTGATGCTGATTTCATTGCTATTTTGAATCCCAGATTTGCCATAACTGTTGAGACAACTGTGTCAGAAGAAAGATTTCCGTTTTGTTTAAAGTCATGTGCTAGCAGAGCTAAAATGTGATCGCCATCAATAACGTTTCCTTCATTATCAATTGCCAAGCATCTATCAGCATCTCCATCATGAGCTATACCTAAATCGCAATTATTTTTCTTAACTGTTTCAATTAAAGATTCTAAATGTGTTGATCCGCAATTATCATTAATATTTATTCCGTTAGGTGCGTTATGAATTGCTATAACTTGGGCACCTGCTCTGGAATACAAATCGGGTGCAACTTCACTTGCAGCACCATTAGCGCAATCAACAGCAATTTTTAATCCTTTAAGAGCACCTGTGTTAACAGTTTCCAAAAGATGAGCTAAATATGCTTCGTAGGCATCAGCCATTTCTTTAACTCTGCCAACTTCACTGCCAGTTGGATGGGGAACAACTGTTTCTAAGTTTTTTTCAATTTCATCTTCAACATCATCAGGAAGTTTTTTACCATCTTTTGAAAAGAACTTAACACCGTTATCTGAGAACACATTATGGGAAGCAGATAAAACCACACCTAAATCTGCACCGTAATACTTTGTTAAATATGCAATGGCAGGTGTTGGTAAAACACCAACTTTTAAAACATCAACACCAACTGTGGCAAGACCAGCAATAAGTGCTGCTTCTAACATTTCACCGGATGCTCTTGGATCTCTACCAACAACAGCTTTGGCTTTACCTTTGCCATGACTTTTAGCAATAACTAATGATGCTGATTTACCAAGGGAGAAAACTAATTCTGGTGTTAAGTCTTTATTGGCACTTCCTCGCACACCATCGGTGCCGAATAATCGGCCCATGAAATTAGCGCTTGCTGTATTGGGAGCGCTTACGTGCTTTCTTCAAGCCAGCTTTTTTACGTTCAATAACTCTTGGATCACGAGTTAAGAATCCTGCTTTTTTCAAAACTGGTCGATTAATTTCTCTGTCTACTTCATTTAACGCACGGGCAATTCCTAAGCGAAGTGCTCCTGCTTGGCCACTTGAGCCACCACCCACAATGTGAGCAATTACGTCATAGTTTTTCTCAATACCCAAAACTTTGAATGGATCATTAACTAATTGTTGGTGCAATTTGTTTGGGAAATAAACTGCTAATTCTTTACCGTTAACTACAAACTTGCCGTTTCCTGGAACAATTCGAACTCGAGCAATAGCTTCTTTTCTTCTACCGGTTCCTGCACTTGGACCTTGTTTACCAGTCTTTAGTGGGGCAAAAGATTTTGAAGACTCGCTGGTTACGTAATTTTCTGATTCGCTCAAGATATTTTCCTCTTAGTTGGCAATCTGCTTGATTTGTTTAATTTCGTAAGGCTTTGGATCTTGTGCAACATGTGGATGGTTTGCATCTGCATAAACTTTTAGTTTCTTAATTAGTTGGCGACCAAGTTTGTTGTGTGGAAGCATCCCTTTAACTGCAATTTCAATTGCACGTTGTGGATTTGTTTCTAATAATTTGTCATAACCAATTGAAGTTAATCCACCTGGAAATCCTGAGTAGGTAAAAGCTTTCTTTTGAACTCTTTTTGAACCTGCGAGAGCAACTTTTCCTGCATTGATAACGATTACAAAATCACCTGTGTCAACGTGTGGGGCAAAAATTGCTTTGTGTTTGCCACGAAGAATTGTGGCTGCAGCTGATGCAATACGACCTAATGGAACGTCGTTGGCATCAATAATGTGCCAAGCACGAGTTACCTCAGATGCCTTTGGGCTAAAAGTTCGCACAGTTTTTCTTTTCTTTTCCGTTTGGGGCTTTTATTTCTTGATCTTGCTCGAAGTCCTAGATTACCCAACCCTTAATCCCCTAGTGGCATCGAGGGTATTGCCTAAATTCGTGAGGAGATTTAGGCCTTATGCATCGTAATTTTGGGCCAATTTCTCAATAAATTCTTTTCTCATTTGTGAGGCCACCGGACCAGGTGCATTCAGTATTCGATCATCAATTTTTGAAATTGGTTGGATATCTCTAGTTGAGGAAGTTAGGAATGCTTCATCAACATCTCTTAGAACCGACATCGGTAAATCAACTTCCTTTACATCAAACCATTTAATTACTAATGCTCTAGTTATGCCACCTAAACAACCACCACTTAATGGTGGAGTCATTACTTGACCATCTTTTACAACAAAAATATTTGAACCAGTTCCTTCACACAATTCACCTTTTGTGTTGGGCATGATTGCTTCATGTGCGCCTTGTTTTCTTACAATTGAAAGCAGTGCTGCATTTTGAGCATAAGAAGTAGTTTTTGATCCAGCTAACATTGATTTGTCATTTCTAGGATCACTCACAGTTGCCACTATTGCTGTTTCTGGCCAAACAGATTCAGGACTTACTGCCACTACTAATGTGAAATTATCTTTAGTTCTATCAGAACCTAGTGGGCCAATTCCACTTGTATAGGTAATTCTCATACGCATTACATCACCCAGTGACTTGTTAGCACTGATTACTTCATTTATCGCTTTTCTTAAAACTTCTTCACTGTTTAATTCAATTCCAAGAGTGTTAAGTGAGTGAATCAATCTTTTAATATGTCTTGTTAAAGCTATAGGTTGAGAATTAACAACTTTTAAAGTTTCAAAAGCGCCATCTCCTACCGTAAATCCGTGATCAAAAATGCTCACCACTGCTTTATCTGCATCCACCAATTCATCGTTTAACCAAACTTTGGTGGAATTCATTTATTCATTCTCCAAAATGTCCGATTCTATTACTTTACACACAACATCTTATGCCGTAACGTTCTGATTAAAACTTGAGGATTAATGACGGCAATATTAAGATTTATCGCGCCTTTTGCGCTTCTTGTCTCGGTAAATATATTCTGGCTACTTTCCTCTTGGCCGATTAGCATGTCCCCAGATTCACTGAATGTGTGGAGCCAAATACAAAATGGCGTTTATCAAAATGACCATCCCGTAACCTACACAATTTTTGTGAAAATATTCAGCTTGGGTGGCAATTATCTATCACTTGTATCTGCAGTCCAACTATCAATTTTGAGTATAGGCATTTTGTCAGTAAGTTACTCTCTTTCAAGAAATTTTCCATTATCAATGGTCATTACTTCATTAGTTATGATTACCCCGACGGCAGGAGCCCTTGCATCCACACTTTGGAAAGACGTGCCTTTTGTTGGGCTCTTATTAATTGGCTTTTCTTTGTTAGTGAAGAATCATACTTTTTTTGGACTAATCTTCATAACCTTAGGTGCCTCGCTAAGACATAATGGGTGGACATTTTTATTATCTATTGCAATCTTTATGACTTTATTTCTGATTCTTAAGAACTATTCTTTGAGAAGATATCTTTGGGTAATAATTACATCAGCAGTTCTGTCTTTTTCAATTATATTTCTATCAGCCAAATTGTTGGATGCTAAATCTGCTAGTACGTGGCTTACATGGTCACCCGCATTGGCAGATTTGGCATACATAGCTTCTCGAACTCCAAATAATAATTCAGAAATCCACGAAACTGTGGCGCTTTACTCCACGGGAGATTCTTTGGCTCGATCTGCGGATTGCACAAACATAAATGGAATGGTTTTTTCTCCCGGATTTAATGAAAATAACATAGACAAGAATTTAGGAAAAATTCTTCGAGAGTTCTTGGATCTTGCCAAATCTGATCCTAAACTAATTTTGAGATTGCATTCGTGTAGAGCCCAAGCATTTCTTCCTCCACCATTATCTTCAGGACCTAGTTATTTTTATTGGACCCAAATGATAATCATGGAACCTAACGATTACAGCCTGACGCCTAGTCCGCCGATTCCTCTTGTCAGAGAACTGGGCCTTAAAGTCTGGTCAGTTTGGGATTCACAACTTAAAATATTGCTTTGGCCAGGATTAATCGTACTAGTTGCTAGCTTTCTATTTTTTATTTATTTAAGAATTTATCTAAAACAGTTCAACGATGTTTTGCTATTTTGGTTTATTTCTATGTGGGGCGCGCTTATCTCAATTATCCCCTGGTCAGTAGCGCAAGATTTTAGATATGCGCTATTTAGTTATTTAATAGCGCAAATCATAATTTTTATAACCACTTATCAAGTTTTTCATAGAATTAAAATCAGAGTATCGGTAAAAAATTAATTACTGTACTAGTCTTCGAGTTTCCTGGTTCGTCTGGTGATCTCATATTGCTCTTTTAATTTAGATGGGTGTGGATAGGTAACTTCTTCTAAGACCAAAGCTTTGGCTGAAACCACATTCAAATCAGTAATTTTCTTTCTTTTCTTCATGACATCTTTGGGCCAATTAATATCTTTTTTGCCTTCCCCAACTTGAATAATTGCTCCCACTAACCCTCTGACCATGGAGTAGCAAAAAGCATCAGCAATCACTTCACAAATAACATAATCACTTTTTCTAGACCAATTGAACTTAATGAGATTTCTTATAGTGGTGGAACCTTCACGAGATTTACAAAAGGCATAAAAATCATTTAAGCCAAGTAATTCTTTACTGGCTTTGTTCATATCGTGATGATCTAGTTTTTTCCTGTAATCCAAAACATATCTGGAATTGAGTGGATCTATTCCATCTTTTGCATCTGCAATTGTGTATGAATATCTTCGTGTTAAAGCTGAATATCGAGCATCAAAATCTGGGTGAGCAATGGCCACTTTTCTAACTTGAATATCTGGTGGAAGCAGTCTTCTAAATTTATACATCGGATCTTTAATCTTTGACCACACATCTTCACTAACATCAAAATGAACTACTTGAGCTCGAGCGTGAACTCCTGCATCTGTTCTTCCTGCGCCAACAGTTTTTACTTTATCTAATCTAAGAAATTTTTTTAAAGTTTTATTTAATTCACCCTGCACAGTTCTCATATGTGGTTGAATTCCAAATCCAGAAAAATCTGTCCCGTCATAAGCAATATCTAGGCGAATGCGAACGAGCCCACTTCTTTTGGAAGCGGGCTCGTTAATCTTTCTCTTAGTAACTATATTAATCTTCCTTGGATTCTTTTTTCGCTGTTGTTTTCTTGGCAGCAGTCTTCTTTGCAGCTTTCTTCGCCGGTTCAACTTGAGCTGCTTCTTTTACAGCTCTTTTAGTTGCGCCTTCTGCTTCAGCAACAACTTTTTGTGCCAAGCTTTCAACTAATTCAATTACAGCCATTGATGCGTTGTCGCCTTTTCTGGTTCCAAGTTTGGTGATACGGGTATAGCCACCTTCTCTTTTAGCAAAGCTTGGACCAATTTCAGTGAACAATGAATGCACCACAGATTTATTTCTAATAATTGCTAGCACTCTGCGACGTGATGAAAGATCACCCTTTTTTGCGAAAGTAATTATTTTTTCAGCAAACGGGCGAAGCTTTCGTGCTTTTGCTTCAGTGGTTGTGATTTTGCCTTTTTCGAAAAGTGAAGTTGCTAAGTTAGCAAGAATCAATTTTTGATGGGCTGCAGAACCACCAAGTCGAGTACCTTGGGTTGGTGATGCCATTTTTATCTCCTACTTGTTCTTATGACTTCGGTGGTTTCTTAAAACTTCTCGTCTTCAGCAACGCCGTCTTCATCTGATTCTTCGATGTAGCCAGCAGCTTTAGTTCTGTCATAACCTGCTGGTGAGTCTTTTAGTTTCAAACCAAGCATTACTAATTTGGCATGAACCTCATCAATAGATTTTTGACCGAAGTTACGAACGTCCATCAAATCTGCTTCACTTCTGGTGATCAATTCGCCAACTGTGTGAACACCTTCGCGCTTTAGACAGTTGTATGAACGAACAGTTAAGTCAAGTTGTTCGATTGGCATATTTAGTTGTTCTAATGCGTAAGCATCAATTGGGGATGGCCCAATTTCGATACCTTCAGCATTTACGTTTAGCTCGTGTGCCAAACCAAATAGTTCAACCAAAGTTCTACCTGCTGATGCCACTGCATCTGCTGGTCTCATGGATGGTTTGGTTTCAACATCGATGATCAAACGATCAAAGTCTGTTCTTTGTTCCACACGGGTTGCTTCAACTTTGTAAGTTACTTTGGTAACTGGTGAATAAATAGAATCAACTGGAATACGACCAATTTCTGCTCCAGTTACTTTGTTTTGCACAGCTGTGACATAGCCACGACCGCGTTCCACAACTAATTCCATTTCAATCTTGCCTTTGCCATTAAGGGTGGCAATGTGAAGTTTTGGATTGTGTACTTCTACTCCGGCAGGAGCAGTGATATCAGCAGCAGTTACTTCTCCTGGGCCTGATTTTCTTAAGTACATAACTGTTGGTTCATCATTATCTGATGAAACAACTAGTTCTTTAATGTTTAAGACGATTTCAGTAACGTCTTCTGCCACACCTTCAAGTGTGGTGAATTCGTGCAATGCACCTTCAATGCGAATGCTTGTTACAGCAGCACCTGGAATTGAAGATAGAAGGGTGCGACGAAGTGAATTTCCCAATGTGTAACCAAAACCTGGTTCCAATGGCTCGAGAATATATCTTGCGCGTGTATCTGAAATTGGTTCTTCAACCAAGATCGGGCGTTGTGCGATTAACATTTTTACTGCCTCTCAGTCAACCTATATTTGATGACTTAGTTG
>CAEZTU010000014.1_pt1 | contig 26549 bp, 27 predicted proteins | sample 7264301 | NCBI WGS metagenome assembly CAEZTU01 (sample SAMEA6813812, study PRJEB35770) | freshwater metagenome | biome: Freshwater; feature: Freshwater reservoir; material: water | place: Czech Republic | collected 2017-08-18 | depth 0.5m m | reverse complement strand
TTTTCATCTTTTAACCAAGTTGGTAAAACTACTGAAGTAGAAATCTTGGATTTACCTGAATCAAAGTAATCAATTCTTGGATTAAATTCAGGAAAGTCCTGGTGATCTTTTATAACAAATTGATTTTGGCCGTTATGAACACTGATTTTTCTGGCCCAACTGGATTGGTTTGATTCAATAACAAGTGTGAGTTGTTCTTTCTTGCCACCAACCACATAACCATCTGTTTGACCAATGCTGCTGGATTTTCCCTTCCAATCAACGAGTATCAACGAAGAACTATTTTGGTGTGAACTTACTTGTAAAAGAAAGCCTTCTTTATCAACATTTAGAATTGCTCGGACTTCATGGCTTGAATCAGTTAAAGCAAGCCCATCAACAAATAGAGACCTGTGGTCATCTCCTTCTAATGTGATCAGGTGATTTTCAAATATTTGAGGAGAACCTGGAATCACTTCAACCCATGCTGGGTGGTTTTGGGCCCATAAATCAACTTGAGTTTTGGTATTCAAGTTGAATTGTTTTAAGACCATTGTTTTTTGATCTCTTGTTAAAAGTGTTAAATTCACAATGTTTGAAGAGTTAAAATCAACATCGGTTACGTATTCAAATTCATTCTTATCGATTTCTAATTTGGATTTGTTCCCCTCTAAGTCTGTGAGAAAAAAATCACAATCAGGATTTTTTGAACCAGCAAATGGATATCGATGATTTCTGGTCTCTGCTGCAGGATTATCTGGATCAGTAATTTGCACAGTGGTTACTTGGCTTTCATCTACTCTTTCCACAACTAAACGATCTGATTCAGGGCTCCACCAAAATCCTCTATACCTATTGAGTTCTTCAGCTGCGATGAAATCAACAAGGCCATAAGTTACATTTTCATTTTCACTTGCAAGAATTATTTTTCCAGACTTAGTGTCTAGGCAATATAAATAAAGACTTGCGTTAATAACACCTGCTATAAATTTTGCATCAGGAGAAAACCTAGGATCAATTATTGCTCCAGGAAGTTCAATGTTAGAAACCTGTTTTGTTCTAACATGATAAATCCATAATTCACCATTGAGGGCAAAACATAAATTTTCACCACTTTTATCAATACTGAAAGTTGTTATTCCTGAACCTGATTCTCGAAGCCTTTCTCTGCGCGCTTTTTCTTGAGCGGGTAAGAAATCTTCATCTTTAACTTTTAAATCTTGCGGATTAATTAAGAGTTCTTCTTGCCCACTTGTGGTATCTAGAGAATAGAGTGCAAGTCTTAAATCAGATTTAGAAATCGATCTAACAAAGAAGACCAGATTATTTTCAGGACTAATTACAAAACTTCTAGCACGCCCAGATGAGAATCTTCTCGTTTGTGCATATTGTTTTGGAAAAGTTGGCCATCTACTCACACTTATATTCTGCTTGTCGCGTATTCTTACAGATATGTCGAGTCGCCGTCTTTTATTAGTTCACGCTCATCCAGATGATGAAACCATTAGCACAGGAATCACAATGGCAAAATATGCAAAAGCCGGTGTTGAAGTAACACTTGTGACTTGTACAAGTGGAGAAGAAGGAGAAGTTTTAGTTCCAAGTCTTTCTCATTTAGCTTCCAATAAAGATGACTTACTTGGACCCCATCGCCAAATTGAATTAGCAAATGCCATGAAAGCTTTAGGAATTAAAGATCATAGATTTTTAGGTGGCCCAGGTAAATTTAGAGATTCAGGAATGATTGGCACGCCATCTAATGAAAGAAAAGATTCTTTTTGGCAAACAGATATACAAATTGCAGCTGATGAATTAGTAAAAGTAATAAGAGAAACAAAACCTCAAGTTGTTATTACTTATGACGACTTTGGTGGTTATGGACATCCAGATCATATAAATGCACATCGAATTACACATTACGCAACTGATTTAGCAAACGTGTCAGGATATAAACCCGAATTAGGACAACCTTGGGAAATAAAAAAGATTTATTGGTCATGCATCCCTAAATCACAAATACAAAAAGGAATTGATGCTTTGGCTAATTCCGGTTCCAAGTTTTTTGGTGTTGATTCAGCTGATGAATTCCCATTTGCTGTTGATGATGAACTTGTGACAACAAGAATTGAAGCTTTAGATTTAGTTGAGATGAAATTATCTGCCCTTAGGTGCCATGCAACCCAAGTTGAAGAAACAGGACCATTCTTTCAAATGGCACAACTTATTGGACCAGAAGCTTTAGGTGTGGAGTTCTTTAGAATTGCAAAAGGACAAATCCAAAAAAACGGAGAGTATGAGACCGATATTTTTGCGGGTGTTTAAATGCAAGAAAAATTAATTAATCTCATCGGTTCTTTGTTTTTGGGAGTTTTAGTTTCAATAATAGGTGGATTTTTACAAGCTGGAACATTTCAATTTTTCGTGACTATTCCTTGGGGATATATTTTGTATTTAGTTATTTTCATCTACTCAATAAGGTATTTAAGATCAAATCTAAATTCAAGAATATTTATTATTTCTTATGCCATCGGTTGGCTTATTATTGCGCTGTTAATGAGTACAAAATTAAGAGCAGGGGATTTAGTTTTAACGAATAATTTATTAGCGATTACTTACTTACTTAGTTCAGTGATTATTTTAGGGGCAATGTCAACATTACCCCTAAAGAAATAATTAAATTCCGTCTTTAACAGATTGTGTTTTGTCAGCAACAGCTTGAGTTTTTTGCTCAATATCTGTGGCCACTGCCAAGGCGTCATCTAGTGCTTGGCGCAATTGAGTTGAAGCAGAAGCAAGTGATCTTCTGACCTTTGCTGCTTCAGCTGCAACTTTAGCTGCGGAATCTCTTTGAATTTCAACGTTGTCAATAACACGTTTTCTTTCAGCTTGGGCTTCATCAACTAAGCGACGTGACTCTGCTTGTGCTTCGCTTCTAGTTCGAGTTAATAGTTCTTCAGCACGCTTTGAAGCATCACTAGTAATACGTAATTCTTCTGCTTTAGCATTTTGCAAAATAGAGTTTGCTTCAGACGTTGCTGTTGCAATTATTCGATTTGACTCTTTATCGGCAGCATCGTATTCAGATTCAGCACGGACTCTTAGATCTTTTACATACTTTTCTGCATCAGCCTTAAGTCGCATGTTCTCAGCATTAGTTGCTTCAATTAATCTTGTATTTTCTTCTTTAGTAGAAGCAAGTTGAGCAGCTGAAGTTTCGCGAATTCCTTGGGCAAGTTTCTCAGCTTCAACCAAAACAGATTGTGCTTTTGATTTAGCGGCACGAATTAAGGTTGCAGCATCTTCACCAGCAAGAGCGGTGATTTCTGCATCATCTAATTCAAAAACGTTTGGACGTTTGGCAAGTACTTTTACTTGTTGTTCAAGCTCATTAATTCTTCTGCTGGCACCACTGGAGGAAACAACGATGGAGCGAGAAAGCCAGTTCTTGGATTCCTTTTTTGGAGATTCAGCTGAATCGTCAACCCATTCAGATGCTGCATTTATAACGTCATTTTCAATAGAAGTTTCGTCGGATTTCTTTGTAGCCATTAAGTTAGGTCCCCTTTAGTGCTTAGAGATTTAGATTAGCGATAAACGCCTTTCTAGACTAGAGCCTGCTCTGGCTTTTACGCTCAATGGACCCTTTATCTAATATTAGAAGGCCGGGGTTATAAGACAAACCCAAGTTGATTAGGGGCTGAAACTCTTTTGAGTGATCGTGGAAATACTTCGGCGCCTAAAAAAGCAAAGAGCACGGCTCCTAAACACAAAATTAATTCAAAATCACGTGCTTCCAAAGTTAACCCCATCGTTGAAAAAGAACTAAATGAACTAATCACAAACCTTGACTTACTTAAACCAGTTAAAAAGGACTGGCGATATCGAATTGGTGAGTTTATCGGTCAATTAATTTTGACAGTTGTTGCTTTAATTCTTTTAGGTTGTTATGTCTGGTCCATAACTGTGGTACCACCAAATGCCAAGTTATTAGGAATTGAAATTGGTACCAAACTTCCTCCCAATGTTTATCAAGAAGTAAATGTTGCTATACGAGATAAAATAGATGATCCAATTGATATAAAAACTCCACAAGGATTATTCAGATTTACTCCACAAGAAATTGGTTTAACTCTTGATTTACCTCAGACAGTAAAAGATATAAACAAAAATCCTTTTGTATTTTTAAGATCAGCTGTTCTTGCAACCGAGATTGAACCAAAAATAACTCTTGATGAAGTTGCATTCAAGCAAACACTAGCAAGCGTGGTTCAAAAAAATACAAAATCTCCAATAAATGCAACTCTGACTACAAAAGATGGAAGAGTTATAACAACCCAAGCTTCAAGTGGAACAGAAATTGATTGGGAGGAAACAACTCAAAGTTTAAAGCGTGCTTGGTTATACGAAGGCCGTAGCGCTGAGGTTGTAATTTCTTTCATCCCACCTGAATTAAATGACGAAGACATAAATAAGGTCAGAACTAATCTTGCTGAACTAGCAGTATCTGCGCCAATAACTCTAGAAATTGGAGAAAGAAAAGTAACAATAAGTCCTGCAGTCATTGGAACTGCACTAGATTTTGTGCCAGTTAAAGAAAAGCTTGAATCTAGATTTGATGAAAAAGTAATTATTGATGAAATCTCACGATTAATTCCAAATATTCAATCAACTGCTACTGATGCAAAATTTGACTTTATAGGAAACAGAATCGTGGTTGTTCCTGCTCAAGAGGGAATTAAGTTTGAACCAGGACAACTTGACGCAGCACTTTCTCCAGCATTTAGACAGAGAAACAACAGAACGGTCAACTTAGACAGCGCAGTTGTTAAACCAGTCGTTAGCACCGAGAGTTTAGAAGCTCTGGGAATAAAAGAGCAACTTAGTTCATTTAGGCAAGGATTTGATTACCTTCCATATCGCGAAATAAATGTTGGCCAGGCCGCCAAATATATGGACGGAAAGATTTTAAAACCAGGTGAAATATTTTCAATGAATGAAACAATTAAAGAACGAACAACAAAAAATGGTTACGTTAAAGGAATTTATATTGGTGAAGGTGGAAGATTTGATTTTGGTTTAGGTGGGGGAGTTTCAATTATTACCTCTGCAACTTGGAATGCTGCATTTTATGCAGGATTAGAAAGAATTGAACAAAGAGCACATTCTGTACATATTGCAAGATATCCGGCTGGATTAGAAGCAACTGTAAGTTGGCCTAGATTAGATTTGAAATTTAGAAATAATACAAATAATAATGTTTTAATAAAAGCAATACCTGAGAGAGATGGCATAACAATTTCCATGTATGGAACAAAAATTTATGACAGAGTCACTTCAAAATTTGGTGAACCTTATGCTTTGAATAACAATATTGACAGAGTTATTTCTTATGATCCTAATTGTTTAGACCAAGAGGCATCACCTGGTTTTAAAATTAATGTGACACGAGAATTTTGGAAAAATAATACAATTGTGGAAACTGAAAATTTCCTTACAAGTTATAGACCAAGTGACAGTATTATTTGCTTAAAAGAAGGAGAAGTTGCACCAACTGAAGTTCCTTCAGCACAACCAGTTGCAAGTGGAGTGCCACAGCCTGTGCCACAAAATTAAAGCGGAACTATTTCTTGACCTTGAGCACTATCTTTAACACCAATTCCTAATCCAGCTAATTGATTTCTTAATTCATCACTTAATTGCCAATTCTTTTCTTCTCGAGCTTTAATTCTTTTTTTAAGTAAGTCGTTTACCTCAGGAGTGATAACTAGATCGGGTGTTTTCTCAGGAGCTCTTGTTAAATCAAGTCCTAAGACTTCATCAAATTTTGCAATCGTTTGGTATTTATCTCCAGGTGAGACACTTTCATCTTTTTCTAGAGTTCTTAGAAGCTGCAAAACTTTGTTTGTGTCTAAGTCTTCTGTAAGAGCATGCTCGAATTGTTTAAGATAACTTTGCTCAATTTTTCCCTTGGCAACTGAGTATTCTTGCATCTTTTCTCTTATTCGATTTAAGTTTTTATGAGAAGCAGTAATTGAATTCCACGTTAAATCCATTTGAGATCTGTATCGATGTTCTAATAGTGACAAACGAATGGCAAGGGGATCTAGTCCCTTTTCAATAACATCAGAGACTAATAAAACATTGCCTGAAGACTTACTCATTTTTCTACCCTCAAACAAAAGATGTTCACCATGAACCCAATGATTAACAACTTCGGTATCTACTGCGGCATTACTTTGAGCTCTTTCATCTTCATGATGAGGAAATCTCAAATCAATGCCGCCAGTGTGAATATCAATTTTGGTTCCTAAAAATTTCAAACTCATCGCACTGCATTCAATGTGCCAACCTGGATAACCTCTTCCCCAAGGAGTTTCCCAAGTTAATTGTGTTCTACTTTCCCCAGCATTTTTCCATAAAGACCAATCTGCATGAAATTTTTTGTTGGGATCAGATTTTCCATCAAAGCGATAACCAGGTTGAAGTTGTTCCAGTTTGTTGCCACTGATTTGGCCATAGCTTGGATAAGACTTGGAATCAAAGTAAACAGTTCCATCTGGGCCAACATAGGCATGCTTTTTGTCAATTAGTTTCTGAATTAACTCAATCATCAATTCAATTGATTCACTAGCTCTTGGATATTTTGTTGCTTTCTTAATATTTAATAAACCTAAATCTCTATGAAAATTATCTTCATATTTTCTAGCAATTGATAATGCGTCGCTAGATTCAGTTTTAGATTGGGCAATGATTCGATCTTCAGTGTCAGCTTGACCTTCGTCCACGCCACCTAATCCGGTGTCATCTGCCATGTGACCCACATCAGTGATGTTTTGGATTAGTTCAACTTTTAAGCCTTGATATTCGGCAAATCTTTTTATTAAGTCGGTGAGTAAAAATGTGCGCATATTGCCCACGTGGGCATCACGATAAACAGTTGGCCCACAGGCATAAATCTTTAAAGCACCTGGGCTAAGAGGAGTGATCTCAACTAATTCGCGCCTTTTAGTGTCATATAACTTCATGTGGCTAGCGTAGTTGAAAACTACTAATTAGCATGAGCAACCAACTTCTATTGGTTGTTGCACTTTTGTGTAGCGATAGTAGGCGTAATCGTGGTGTATTTGATAACCCAAAGACTCATAGAGTCCGACTGCCGGCAAGTTTGATTTAAGCACCTGTAAAGCAATTATTTTGTGACCTATTTTGAATACTTCATTACTCAAAGCCAACATGATTGATTTGGCTAACCCTTTTGATCGATGATTTTCATCAACCCAAACAGTTGTCACCATTGCTAAATCTTGAGATGCTGAAACTCTTCCCGTGGCAATAATTTTATTTTTTTCATCAACTATTGATGCAAATCTGACAAAACTTCCACTGACTAATAATTCCTTACTTAATCTGGGTGATTTAGTTTCAGCAGTCATAACAGCGTCAAACCATTTACTACTTAGTTCACTTTCAATTATTACTTGAGCTTGATTTGATTCAACAGTGTTAGCGATCATATAAAGAGCGTGTGCCACTTCAACAAAATTATTTCTGGCTAAAGCCTCATCAAAAGCCCCAGGTTTTGGAGACTGAACTATTGCTGCAGCTTTCTTAGTTTTATACCAATCAATAATTTTCAATAAAGATTCATCAGCAGAATTTTCAGGCCTGCCATCTAAGCGACAAGAATTTGCTCTGGCTGACTCATTACCAGAAAATCTTAAAACCCAGTCACCTAAACTTTCTGTTTCCGAAGGAACCCAAGTACCTTCAGAATCACGTTGCAGATCAAGGCAACCAATTTCAGGTTCGACGACTTTTGCGGCGATGATTTTTCCTGAAATAACATCTTGAAAGGAATCATCTTTTTTTCTGATCTTGATAATCCCAGCAGGCCAGTCGCCACTCCAGGAAACCAATTGACCCAAGACATCAGTCAACCCTTCCTCAGTTAAATAGCGAACGCTTACGCGTCGACCTACATCTGAAGGGCTAATTCTTAACCTGCCGATTGTGGTCATACGAGAAAAATTGTTCCTTTCAGATACTCTTTACATATAAATAGTAGAGATGAAGTAGTTTTGTCTTACTTTCCCAAGTAGAGGAGTCCAAGCGTGACCTACATTATCGCCGAACCATGCATTGATATCAAAGATAAATCATGCATAGAAGAATGTCCGGTTGATTGCATATATGAAGGTGAACGCATGCTTTACATCCATCCTGATGAATGCGTTGACTGCGGAGCTTGTGAGCCCGTTTGTCCGGTCGAAGCAATTTATTACGAAGATGATGTTCCAGAAAACTTTAAAGATTACTCTGCTTCAAATGCTGCATTCTTTTCAGAAATCGGTTCGCCAGGAGGCGCAGCAAAATTAGGAATGACAGCAAATGATCCTGCTGTTATCAAAGCTATTCCACCAAAGTCTAAGTAAAAAAACCGTGAGTAATCAAAAACTGGTTTATCTTGGACCACCAGGAACTTTTACTCACGCAGCAATTGATTTAATGACTGTTCCCTGGAGTGGGGAAATTGTTGCAGAAAAAGAAGTATCCGATGTTGTTTTTGCTGTTGAATCAGGAAGTGCTGATGCAGGATTAGTTCCATTAGAAAATTCTGTTGAAGGCGATGTCTTAAGCACACTGGATGAATTAATATTTCGCGCTGCACAATGTTTCATAAACGAAGAAATAGTTGTACCAATTTCTTTTGTGCTCGCAGTTCCATCTTCCACCAAGAATGCACCGGTGACAAAAGTTTTAACCCATCCACATGCAGCTGCACAATGTAAAGAATTTATCAAAGCAAATAAAATTGAAGTTGAATTCACTGCTTCCACAGCTGATGCTTGTCGCATTGTTGCTGAAAGAAAAGAAGCAGGTTTAGGCGCAATTGCTGCTACAAAAGGTGCTGACACATTTGGTTTGTTTGTTAAGCAAACTAGACTGGAAGATTTTGCTGGTGGAAAAACCAGAATGGCTTTGATTTCTCGTAATCTTTCTTCCCCAACTGGTCATGACAAAACCACATTGGTTATTACTCCCGTGGCTGATCGAAATGGTCTTTTATCAGACATCTTGACCTGTTTTGCCAAAAGAGATATTGGTTTAACTTCAATTAGTTCTAGACCCTTAAAAACACGTTTAGGTGAATACACATTTATGGTTTCAGCACGAGGACATATTGGTGAACCAACTTTGCAAGCAGCAATTATGGATGTCAGTAATTTAGGAGCTGCAGTTAAAGTTCTTGGTTCATACCCAATGAATCCAGAAATTAGTTCTGCAAGAGTGGGCGAATCATTACCACCAGGCAGTGTTACCTCTGATGTGTTAAAAGAATGGGTTGAGCGTTTAGTAAAAGCTGCAACCGAAGTTCCACGTTAATTAATCAATAATTCTTATGAAGATTTCAATTGTTGGCTTAGGCCTAATCGGTGGGTCAATTGCTCAAGGATTAAAAAGCAAACACCAAATCACCGGTTTTGATCCTGATAAAAATACTCAAGCAGTAGCAACTAAAGCTGGCATCAAGATGGCAAATGATTTATCAACATTAGTTAAAGATGCAGAGCTGGTAATTGTTGCAGCCCCCACAAAACAGAGTGAAGAAACATTAAAAGAACTAAAGAAGATAAATTACACAGGCATTGTCACAGATATTTGTTCTGTTAAGGCTTCTTTATTAGTTGCAGCACAGGGTTTGAATTATGTCGGATCTCATCCCATGGCTGGATCTAATGAAGCAGGATTTAATAGTGCCAGTAAAGATTTATTTAAAGATGCACCTTGGGCAATCTCAGTTGTAAGTGAAACAAATAAAGATGCACTCATTGAAGTTATAAACATAATTTCTGAATTAGGTGGCTTTGTAGTTCCAGTTGATCCACATGAACACGATGAATCAGTAGTTTTGAGTAGTCATCTTGCCCACGTTGTGGCATCTGCATATGCCAAGAGTGTGGGCGAATCTGAATTTGCTCAATTAGCACAATTATTAGCCGGTGGTAGCTTTAGAGATTTAACTCGAGTAACAACTTCTCCGGCAGAAAGAACTGCAGAAATTGTTTGGCCTAACAGAAAATCTTTATCAAGAGTTGTGGAAAATTTGGGAGAAAATTTAGCTAAATTACAAAACTTGCTAGACCAGGGAAGTCAAGCAGACATCGAAAAGTTTCTGTCCTCAGCTAGTTCCTTAAGAACTATTTCAGATGCAACTATGGCCAAGGTGAAAAATAAGCAAGGAAATAAAGTAGTTTCAAAAGCAGATGACTTGGTTAGTGATTTCTTAAAATACTCAAAATCTAGAGTTATTGCCTCAGATTTTCAAATCACAAGCAATGAAGTTAGTTACTTAGTAAACGAAATTTAGTTTTTGTGCAGGACTGAATTAAGTCCGCCCCAACTACCAGTTCTTACTTGAGCTTCAATTGCACCTGTTTGAGAATTTCTTCTGAAGAGCAAATTATTTCCACCAGATAATTCTTTGGCTTTAACGATTTTTGTATCAGGCAAAATAACTTTTGATCCTGCAGTTAGATAAAGACCAGCTTCAACAACACAGTTATCGCCCAAACTGATTCCCAATCCTGCATTTGCACCAATTAAACATTTTTCACCAACACTTATTACTTCTTGACCTCCACCAGAAAGAGTTCCCATAATCGAGGCACCTCCACCAATATCTGATCCATCTCCCACAACAACACCAGCAGAAATTCTTCCTTCCACCATTGAAGTTCCTAAAGTTCCAGCATTGAAATTAACAAAACCTTCATGCATAACTGTTGTGCCAGAAGCAAGATAAGCACCTAAGCGAACTCGATCTGCATCTGCAATGCGCACACCACTTGGAACTACGTAATCCAACATTCGTGGAAATTTGTCAACCGAAAATATAGTTAAATGTGTTCCAGATTTTTTTGCACTAGATCTAACTTGTTCTACTTTTTCTGGCAAAACTGGTCCAATTGTGGTCCAAGCAACATTATGAAGAATTGCAAATATTCCTTCAAGATTAATTGTTCTTGGTTTTACTAAACGGTGAGAAAGTAAATGCAGACGCAAATATGCATCTTCAACACTTTCGGCTGGCTTAGATAAATCTTTAATAACTGTTTTGACAACCTTTAATTCACTTCCTCTAACTAAATCTTTTCTTTCATGAGAGGTGGCATCAAGAATTTGGATAGGCGAGGAACTTAAAGCTGGGTTTGGGTACCAAACATCGAGTGTCTTTTTGCCATCAACTGTGGCAATACCTATTGCACTAGCGGCTTCGGTTATAAAACTCATGAGTCAAAACTATCTCTTACTTGGGGTTAATGGACACATAAGGGTTGGCCTGTTGGCAGAATAGGAACGTGTTGAAAATAAATCAAGATCTTGGCGATTTAACCCTGGATCTTGTCAACATTTCTAGTGTCTCCCAGGACGAGAAGGCTATTGCCGATTTAGTCCAGGAATCTTTATCAAACTTAAATCATTTAACAGTTACTCGTATCGCAAATTCAGTAGTTGCCCAAACAAATTTTGGAAATTCTAAACGAGTAGTAATTGCAGGACATCTAGACACAGTTCCAGCAAACAATAATTTTCCTGGTAAAAAAACAGACACAGATATAACCGGACTGGGCTCTGTAGACATGAAAAGTGGTATTGCTGTTGCACTTAAACTTGCACACGAATTAACTAAGTCAAACTTTGACATTACCTATCTTTTTTATGAATCAGAAGAAATTGAAACAAAATTTAATGGTTTAGAATTAATTACAAAACAGAATAAAGATCTACTAAATTGTGATTTTGCAATCCTCATGGAACCAACCAATGGAATTATTGAAGTTGGATGTCAAGGTTCACTTCGATTTGAAGTTAGTGCAAAAGGAAATAGAGCTCATTCTGCTCGTTGGTGGAATGGGGAAAATGCGATTCATGCCTTAAGTCCAATATTGGAAGTTATCAATTCATATGAATCAAGAGAACCAGTAATTGATGGATACAAGTTTCGAGAAGGATTACAAGCAGTAAAAATAAATGGCGGAGTTGCAGGAAACGTTGTGCCAGATTTGGTAACTATGACAATAAATCACAGATTTGCTCCCGATACCACAGCAAAAGTTGCGGAAGAAAACATGAGAAAGTTATTCAACAACTTTGATTTCAAGTTAATGGACGCTGCATCAGCTGCTCCCACCGGATTAAATAATGAATTAATAAAAAACTTTGTTCAAGCAATAGCAACACCTATTGCTCCTAAGTTTGGTTGGACAGATGTGGCACGTTTTGCTGCTGCTGGAATTCCTGCAATAAATTTTGGTCCAGGAGATCCAAACTTGGCACATCATCCAAGTGAAGCTGTGAAAATAAAACAAATTGAAGACGTTTATTCTTCCCTTAAAAAATGGCTTAGCAATTAGATGAAACCAGTTGATTTATCTCTATCAGTAGACATAAAAGCAAGTCAGGCAGAAGTTTTTAAAAAAGTTGTGGATTGGGAATCTCAAGGCGACTGGATGCTGGGCACAAAAGTTTCTCGAACAAAAAATAATGGTCAAGGACTAGGTGGAGAAATAGTTGCTTGGACTGGTATTTGGAAATTTGGTTTTAATGATCCGATGGTTATAACTCAATGGATTGAACCAAAAATTGTTGATGTGAAACATTTAGGAAAAGTTGTCAAAGGAACTGGATCAATGGTGGTTGAAAAAATTGATGAGAAGAATTCAAAGTTCATCTGGAGTGAAACAATTGAATTGCCCTTGGGAATAGTAGGCAGAATTGGTTGGATATTTATAAAACCATTTTTTGTTGCAGGAATTAAGTATTCATTGAATAAATTCGCGCTCACTTTTGCACAATTAGACCCGAAGTAGACGAATTCGCAAGGTTGCGAGATAATAGAGTTATCGAATTTTAATTATTGAAAAGGTGTTTAAATGGCCGCAATGAAACCTCGTACCGGTGATGGTCCAATGGAGGTTACAAAAGAAGGACGCGGAGTTGTGATGCGTGTTCCCCTTGAAGGTGGCGGACGCTTAGTTGTGGAAATGACAGTTGAAGAAGCTAAAGAATTAGATGTTCAATTGGAAGTTTTAAAGTAAATTTTTAGTGCGGTCTGTAAGACGATGCAATAATTCCTGATCCACTTGGAAGCATCACTGAAACTAATCTTGAATCATCCTTAATCTTTTCACTAACTGCTTTCACAGCTTCATTATCTGCTGAGTTTGAATCATCCAAAATATTATTGAAAACTAAAATTCCTCCGGGACGAAGTAGTCTTAATGATTGATCTAAAAGTGTTTCATATTCCAACTTGTCACCACTAATAAACATAAGATCATAAGCATTGTCCGTTAATTTAGCAACGACTTCAATTGCTCGACCTGCAATTAATCTTATTTTATTTGAAGCAATACCTGCTTCTGAAAAAATTTCTTTAGCAGCACGTTGTCTTTCCTGATCTGAGTCAATTGAGGTTAGAACTCCTGCACTATTCATACCTCTGAATAACCACAAACCAGAAACACCTGTTCCTGTGCCAATTTCTACAACGTTAGATGCATCAATTGTGGAAGCCAAGAATTTCAATAACGAACCAACGCCTTGGCCTATTGCGCTTAGCCCTAATTCTTTAGATTTATCGCGGGCTTTAATTAAACTAGAATCCTCAGTGATAAAACTTTGGGAATAATTCCACTGGTCACTGGACGGATATTGCGCCATAGTTTGGTTACCTCTCCTCAGGACTTATCTTAATGATTTATGGGAGTTACTTCGTAATTTTCTGAGTTATTACGAAGACTACTTCCTCAAGAGGCGAAAAAAATATTGGCTACTAAAGTGGAAGATATAGTGAAATAAGAACTCTAGGAAAGTGGATAACGAAAATGGTTGAATCTTCAAATTCACCAACACCAGGTTTTGGCAATGTGCCAACTAAGCCATCTTGGGAAAGAAAAAAGAAACGTAAAAGCACACCAATTTCTGCTGTCGTAGTTATTTCACTTATTTTCGGTGGAGGAGCAGGGGCTGCATTTGGTTATCTAGCTGCAGATTTCTCTAATGGAGTTTCAAACGACACAGCAGATGTCTCACAGGTCAACAAACCTACTCCAGTGCCAATAAATCCAGCAACAGAAACAGTTTCCCAAATTGTTCAAAATGTTAGACCAAGTGTTGTGTCAATTAAGGCGGAAGGAAATTCAGGTTCAGGAACTGGTTCAGGTTTTATTTTTAGAGAAGACGGATATGTTGTAACAAATAATCACGTTGCCGCACCAGCATTAAATGGTGGCGAGTTAACCGTGTACCTAGAAGACAAGACTGCTTTTAGAGCTGAACTTGTTGGTAGAAATGCATCTTATGATTTAGCAGTTTTAAAAATAAACGCAACAGGATTAAAACCATTAAAGATTGGTGACTCCAATGCAATTAATGTTGGTGATTTAACTGTTGCATTTGGTTCACCCCTTGGTTTGACTGGCACAGTTACATCTGGAATTGTGAGTGCACTTAATCGTCCAGTCACAGCAGGTGGTCAAGATGATCAATCATTTATTTCAGCTATCCAAACTGATGCTGCAATTAATCCTGGTAATTCAGGTGGACCATTAGTGAATGGTCAAGCAGAAGTTATTGGAGTAAATTCTGCCATTGCAACTTTGGGACTAGGTGCACAAAGTGGAAGTATTGGTTTAGGTTTTGCAATACCAATTAATCAAACTCAAAGAATTGTCACTGAAATTATCAACACAGGTAAATCAAGTACCCCAATTGCCGGAATAAGCATTGATTCTACTTTCCGAGGAGTTGGAGCAAGAATTGCTGAAGTTGTTAGTGATGGCCCAGCTGCATCAACCGATATAAAAGTTGGAGACATTGTTACCAAAATCAATGGAGAATTAGTTGAAGATTCAACTGAGTTAATTGTTGCGATCAGACGAAATAATCCAGGAGACACCATTGTGTTGACGGTGAAAAATGAAGCTGGAAATGAACGTGAAGTTTCAGTCGTGTTAGGAAGCAGAGAAGAAGGCTAGTTAGTTAAGAGTCCTAGATTTTTGCCTACTAGGCCTTTGGGATTTTTCATTAATGCTTTTGCCATATTGATTATTTCTATAGCAGCTGGTGAGTCAGGATTTGAAATAACTAAAGGAAGTCCAGCATCGCCACCTTCTCTAAGTCTTACATCAAAAGGCACTTTTGCTAATACATTAACTTGAGTTCCTAATTCATCACTTATTGCTTTAGCTACTGTTTCTCCACCACCAGATCCAAAAAGATCCATAGTTTCACCACATGATGAACAAATAACACCACTCATATTTTCAATTACACCTATAACTTTTTGATGAGTTTGTTTAGCTAGAGTTCCTGCCCTTACTGCTACTTCTGCGGCACTAATTTGAGGTGTTGTGACAACAACAATTTCAGATTTAGGTACAAGTTGGGCAACACTTATTGCAACATCTCCAGTACCTGGGGGTAAATCAAGTAGTAATACATCTAAATCTCCCCACCAAACATCTGTCATGAATTGCTCCACGGCTTTATGAAGCATCGGTCCACGAAAGGCAATTGGTTGAGTAACTCCACCAGGTTTAAATGACAACATAGAAATTACGCGCACTCCGTGGGCCATTTGAGGCATGATCATTCCTTCAACAACAGTTGGAGGAGTTGTCACACCCATAATTCTTGGAATGGAATGACCATAAATATCTGCATCAAGAATTCCTACCGATAAACCCAGTTCAGCAAAAGCAATTCCTAGATTTGCTGTTAGAGAAGACTTTCCCACACCACCTTTGCCTGAGGCAATGGCATAAATGTGAGTTAGATTTTTATCAAGAGCAAAGGGATTTTCTTTAATCGGGCCACGTAATTGTTCCCTTAGTTTTTTTCGTTGATCATCATTCATAACATCAAGCACAACTTTTGTTTTGGCAGCAGCATCAATTTCTAGAACAGCATTGGTAACTCTTTTGATAATTTCATCTTTTAAGGGGCATCCAGAAACAGTTAAGTAGATTTCAACTAACACATCTTGATTCAAGACTTCAACATTTTTGACCATCCCAATTTCTGTTATGGGCCGTCTAATTTCTGGGTCCTGCACTGTGGAAAGTGCAGTCATAACAGCATCTTTAGTTAAAGACACAATCAGTTAATCTTTTTTGTCTTGGTTAAATTGCAGTTCTTCAAGAAGATCTCTCAATTCACTTTTGATGTAATCACGGGTTGCAACATCATTTAACGCTATGCGCAAATCTGCTAACTCGCGAGCCAGAAATTCAGTATCTGCTAATAAGCGATTAGCTTGATTTCTGTCTTGAGCACTTTGCACACGATCACGGTCAGTCTGACGATTTTGGGCAAGAAGAATTAGAGGAGCAGCATAAGAAGCTTGCAGTGAAAGCATCAAAGTAAGAGCTAAGAATGGCCATGGATCAAATCTAAATTCGATTGGTCCAAGTGTGTTCCATAAAACCCAGCTGGTCACAAAAATAGTCATTAGAGCAATAAAGCGCCATGAACCAATTTGTCGCGCAACTCTTTCACTTACTAAACCAAATCTTTCAGAGTCATAAGGATTCTTAAACTGCAAACCTCTGCTCCTAGGTTGATCTAGACGTGAGCTTCTAATCTTTTTCATGATCTGACCTCAACTTCATCTTGATCGCGCCAATCATCAGGAAGCATGTGGTCAATAACGTCGTCAACAGTTACTGCTCCTAGCAATCTGTTCTCAACATCGACAACAGGTAAGGCCACAAGATTGTAGGTTGCAAAATATTTAGTTACTGATGCTAAAGATGTGTTAGGTCCAACTGGCTTTAGTTCAGAATCAATCACACTTGAAACCAAAGTTCCTGGAGATTCTCTTAAAAGTCTTTGCATGTGTGCAACGCCTAAATATTTTCCAGTAGGTGTATCAAGGGGAGGTCTCACAACATAAACCTGACTTGCCAAAGAAGGAGGTAATTCAGGATTTCGAATACTTGCTAATGCTTCAGCAACTGTTGCATCGGGAGTTAATACAACTGGTTCAGTTGTCATCATTCCACCTGCTGTGTAATCACCATAAGTTAAAAGTCGGCGAAGATCATCTGCTTCTTCTGGTTCCATTAATTCTAAATATTCTTCAGCTTTTTGTGGAGGTAATTCTTTTAGCAAATCTGCTGCATCATCAGGTGCCATTTCTTCAATTACATCAGCAGCACGTTCGATTTCAAGTTTTCCTACAATTGCAACACGAGTTTCTTCGCTCATTTCTTCCAAAACATCTGCAAGTCTTTCATCATCGAGTTTTGAGATAACTTCTACTTGTTTATCAATTTCTAGATCTGCTAAATATGTAGCAATATCTGGTGCTCTCATATCATTTAGGGATGTAAGTAAATTATCAAACGGTTTTCCTTGAACTTGTAAAGTTAAACCATCAACTTCACTCCAGTCAGCAAAGAATTTTTCACCACGTTTGGTTAATCTTGATCCGGCACGTCTTAAATAAAGTTTTGTAATGTGCCAATCAGCACCTGGTCTTGATTGCTCCATTGCAATATCAAGCAAAGTCACTTCTTCACCAGTATGTTTCATTTTCATTTTGCGATCAAGTAGTTCACCCACAACTCTTGATTCTGATTCTCTTTGCTCAAAACGGCGCATGTTTACAACACCAGTGGAAATAATTTGTCTTGCATCAAAATCTGTAACTCTTGACATTGGTAAAAAAACAAGACGACGTTGAGGAACTTCAACTAATAAACCAATTATTCTTGGAGGATTATTACTGTGTCGTAAATGGACAACAGTGTCACGCACTTTGCCCAGCTGATCACCCTGTGGATCGAATACAGCTGTGCCAGTGAGGCGCGAGATGAATATACGGTCAGACACATGGAAATGTTACTGCCGGGACGTGATTGACTAACAACTCATATGAAACCTACGACAGCAAATAGCAAATTTTCCATAGATTTCATAATTTTGGCCATAGCGATATTGGCAATATCAACATCTGGACCTTTAATTACTGTGACAGCAGCACCTGCCATCGCTATAGCTTTTTGGCGTTGTTTTCTGGGAGCTGTTGCAACAGCACCTTTTGCATTTAAAGATGGTTTGAAAAATATAAATAGAAAAACTTTTTTAACATCAGCTAGTGCTGGTTTATTGTTAGGAATACATTTTGCTGTTTGGATCCCAAGTCTTAGATTTACAACTGTGGCGGCTTCCACGGCCATGGTCGCAACACAACCTGCATGGGCTGCATTAATTGCCAGAATTAGGGGAGAGCGTTTTCCAAATAAAGTTTGGTTTGGAATATTTGTGGCACTATCAGGTGCATTACTACTAACAGGTATTGATATTTCTTTAGATAGAAGAGCAGTTATCGGAGATCTCTTAGCACTCTCAGGTGCAATTTTTGCAGCTTTATATGTAACAGTTGGTCAAAGTGCCCGAACTAATTTAACGACAGCGCAATACACAGTAATTGCATATGCATCAGCTGCTTTAGCGCTTCTTGTTTTAGCAATTGGTGTGGGAACCAATTTAACTGGATTTAGTAGGCAAGCTTGGTTCTATATTTTTTTACTAACTTTGTTAGCTCAAATTCTGGGTCACACTTTGTTCAACATAACTTTGAGATCGCTATCTGCAACAGTTGTGAGTATGGGAATTCTTTTTGAAATGCCTGGCTCAACAATTATTGCTGCTATCGCAATTGGACAAATTCCGCCTTGGCAAACTTTACCTGCAATTGCCTTATTGATGGTGGGAATGTTTTATGTTGTTACTGGGTATAAAACTAAATAGATTTTAAAAACGTATCTAATTCAATTGCGGTTTTGTCTGGAAGCTCTCGTGCTGGAGAATGTGCTGCCCCAATAATCTCAACAAAATTAGCCTCAAGCATTTCGGCCATTGCTTGTTGTTCGTCTCTTGGCCAAGCATCATCATTTTCACCACGCAACACCAAAATAGGAAGTTTGTGATTTTCTAGGGCTTGTTTAAGTTTGTGTGTCACATTTTCAACATTCATTAATAACTCGGACATAATCTTAAGTGACAAAGGATTGGTATTAAGCCAACGCTGTTTGCGCCATTTTCTAACAGGTTTAGAAAAACTTTGCTTTCGTAAAATTGTTAAAACAAATGTTTTAACAAACCAAATAAAAGCTAAACTTCTACCTTTTTCAACCGCTTGCACCAAAGCTGGAAGTCCTCCCCAATTTTCTTTTGGTAATGGACCAGTCCCACTACACATCAAAGTAATTGAGGCAAAGGATTGAGGAGATCTACTTGCCCCATATTGGGCAACAAGTCCACCAAATGAATGTCCAACTAAATGAACAGGTTCAGACAAAGAATTTGCAATATCAATGACATCTTGAGCAAAATTTTCTAAAGTGAAATCTTCTTCTTTATTTGATCCATAACTTGATGGCTGCCCATGTTGATCTATTGATATGCAATGCCAGCCAAGAGAAGAAAGAATTGGCATTGCTGCCACAAAATCTTCTCGGCTACCACTCCATCCTGGAATAAAAATAATGGTGCCAGCATGAATTGCTTCAGGCTCGGAAACAAGAGCCCCAATAACATTTTTGGATGTCTTAAATTTGTGCTCTCGAATACCAGCAGGATTTACTAAAAGCTGTTCTTGCATTTTGTTATCCGGCAAAACCAACTCTTCTTTGTTCTGAAGCACCGATTTCAACAAAAGCTAGGCTCTCACCTGGAACTAGAATTTTTCTGCCCTTTTCGTCAACCAATGACAATAATGACTTATTTTTAACAGCAGATTCGATTTCTTTGGTTATTTCATCAGCAGTTGCTGTTGTTTCAAAGACTATTTCTCTTGAGCTGTTTTGAACACCAATTCTTACTTCCATTGCCTCAGGGCTCCTATTTATTTAACTCGGTTATCTAAGACTATTGCCAATGCGAGGGTTTTGCATCCTCCCGGCTATTTCCAAGACATGCCTAGGCAGAGTAATCTCATGCCTACCAAAAGTAGCGAAAGGACAGTGTCTCCAAATGAGTGGATCAATCAAACAATCAGCAGATGCTCCGTTAAAAGTTTCTCAATTAGAGGCTGATATCAAATCAGGAAAAATTGACACCGTCGTTGTTGGCGTTACCGATATGCAAGGTCGCCTACAAGGTAAAAGAGTTCACGCACCGTTCTTTTTAAAAGACACCATGGGACATGGAACTGAAGGTTGTAATTATTTGTTAGCAGTTGATGTTGATATGAACACAGTTGGTGGATACGCGATGTCATCTTGGGATTCAGGTTATGGCGACATGGTTATGGCACCTGACTATGACACATTGAGATACATTCCCTGGCTTCCTGGAACAGCAATGGTTTTAGCTGACTTACAAAAACTTGATCACACAGATGTTTACGCATCACCAAGACAAATTTTGATCAAACAAATCAATAGATTAAAAGAATTAAAGCTTATTCCTTATGTTGGAACAGAATTAGAATTTATTGTTTTCAAAGATTCATTTGAAGAAGCATGGAATAAGGGATACCAAAACTTAATCCCAGCAAACCAATACAACGTTGACTACTCATTGCTTGGTACCACAAGAGTTGAAGGATTATTAAGAGCAATCCGATTAGGAATGGATGGTGCTGGTTTAGAAGTTGAATCAGCAAAGGGTGAATGTAATCTTGGTCAGCACGAAATTGCATTTAGATTTAAGGATGCATTAACAACTGCTGATAATCATGTTATTTACAAACTAGGTTCAAAAGAAATCGCTTCAGCTCAAGGCATGTCCTTAACATTCATGGCTAAATTCAATGAACGTGAAGGAAACTCTTGCCACATTCATTTATCCGTTAGAGGACTAAATGATGAACCAGTTATGGCAGATGCAAAAGATCCACAAGGATTAAGTGCGCTGGGTAAATCATTTATCGCAGGACAATTGAAATACATGCGAGAGATGACACTATTTTTTGCCCCAAATATTAATTCTTACAAGCGCTATGTTGAAGGCTCATTTGCTCCAACTGCAATGAAGTGGGGTAGAGACAACAGAACTTGTGCGATTCGCTTAGTTGGATCTGGTCATTCACTTCGTTTCGAAAACAGAGTTCCTGGAGGAGACGTAAATCCTTACTTGGCTGAAGCAGCAATGATTGCTGCAGGAATTGCCGGTATTGAAGAAAACCTAACTTTGGAACCAGCATTTGAAGGCAATGCTTATGTGTCAGATGCAGTAAGAGTTCCTTCAACTCTTGCTAAAGCAACTGAGCTTTGGGATAAGAGTGAATTTGTGACCAAAGTTTTTGGTAGCGAAGTTAAAGCTCACTACTTGAACATGGCTAAAGTAGAACTGGCTTCATTCGATAAAAGTATTACTGATTGGGAAAGATTCCGCAGTTTCGAAAGAATGTAAGACAAAGTATTACTTAAAAGGAGTTAAATTAAATTGACCGTGCTTCATGATGTAATTTCACCGATCACCGAGAAGAAAATAACTGCTGTTCCAGCACTTAGCGCTGAAGACACAGTGGCAGCAATTACTAAAGCGCAAAAAGCTTTCGAATCTTGGAAAAAAGTAGCCCCAGGCGATCGAGCCAAGTTACTCAGAAACTTTGCCTCACTGGTTGAAAAAAATATTGAAGTTTTAGCAAAACTAGAAGTTGAAAACGCAGGTCACACCATCGGCAATGCTCGTTGGGAAGCTAACAACGTTGTTAACGTTTTGAATTATTACGCAGGTGCACCAGAAAGATTGTTTGGTCGACAAATTCCTGTGCCTGGTGGAGTAGATATAACTTTCAGAGAGGCAATTGGGGTAGTTGGAATTATTGTGCCGTGGAATTTTCCCATGCCAATTGCAGGTTGGGGTTTTGCTCCAGCACTAGCTGCTGGTTGCACAGTTGTTTTGAAACCTGCTGAAGTTACCCCTTTAACAGCTATGAAATTGGCTGAACTTGGATTAGAAGCAGGACTTCCAGAAAATGTTTTCCAAGTTCTTACAGGTTCTGGTCGAATTGTGGGCGAAACAATTGTGCAAGATCCAAGAGTAAGAAAAATTGTTTTCACAGGTTCCACCGAAATTGGCACACAGATTATGGCCAAATGTGCACCTAATGTAAAAAGAGTTACTTTGGAATTAGGTGGCAAATCTGCCAACGTCATATTTGCTGATTCAGATCTAGAAAAAGCTGCTGCAAGTGCACCTGGTGCAGTTTTTGATAACGCGGGACAAGATTGTTGTGCTCGATCAAGAATTCTGATTGAAAAGAAAGCATTCGATAAATTTATGCCTCTGTTAGAACAATCAGTGAAGGCATTTAAATGTGCTGATCCAAATTTGGAAACCACAGAAATGGGTCCACTTATTACTTCAGCACACAGAGACAAAGTTTCCTCTTATGTTGAAGAATCCTTAGTGGCCTTTAGGGGAACTGCCCCAACTGGTGCAGGATTTTGGTTTCCGCCAACAGTTTTACACATAACAGATAGAAAACATAAATCATTAAGTGAAGAAATTTTTGGTCCAATTGTTTCAGTGGTTACTTTCGAAGATGAAGCAGATGCTATTGGATTAGCTAATGATTCAGAGTTTGGATTAAGTGGATCAATCTGGACAAACAACGGAGCAAAAGCGTTAAGAGTTGCTAGAGGAATAGAAAGTGGAAACCTTTCTGTTAACTCACACTCTTCAGTTAGATATTGGACTCCATTTGGAGGATTTAAAAAATCAGGTTTGGGACGCGAACTAGGTCCAGATGCACTAAACGCGTTTACCGAAGAAAAGAACGTATTTATTAATACAGAGATATAAGGAGAAAATATCTTGAAAAGATTAGAAGGCAGAGTTGCCACCATCACCGGTGGAGGATCTGGTTTAGGAAAAGCCACAGCTATTCGTTTTGCATCTGAGGGTGCTCACGTCGTTATTGCTGACCTGGATGAAAAAAGTGGTCAAGCAGTAGCAAACGAAGTTAATGGAACATTTATTAAATGTAACGTTACAGACAAAGCAAGTGTGGACAACATGTTTGCTGAGACATTCAAAAAGTTTGGCAAAATTGATATTGCTTTCAATAACGCAGGTATTTCTCCACCTGATGATGATTCAATCTTGATCACAGAAATTGAAGCATGGGACAAAGTTCAACTTGTTAATTTGACTTCAGTTTATCTGTGCTGCAAAGCAGTATTGCCATACATGCTGGAGGCTAAAAAAGGTTCCATCATCAACACTGCTTCATTTGTGGCAACTCTTGCCGCGGCAACTTCACAAATTGCTTACACCGCTTCCAAAGGTGGAGTATTAGCAATGACACGTGAACTTGGTGTGCAATTTGCTCGCGAAGGAGTTCGAGTTAACGCTTTATCTCCAGGACCAGTAAATACTCCTTTGTTACAAGAATTATTTGCTAAAGATAAAGAAAGAGCTCAACGTCGCCTCGTTCATATTCCAATGGGACGTTTTGGTGAAGCTCATGAAATTGCTGCAGCTGTAGCGTTTCTAGCAAGTGATGATTCATCATTTATTACCGCATCAAATTTCCTAGTTGATGGAGGAATTACTGGAGCTTACGTAACACCACTTTAAATCTTTTCGAGATTTAAATAGGTCTTGCTCCAGAAATTTTGACAGCTTTTGAACCAAGGTCATTTGCGTTTTTAAGAATATTTGCTGGTGATTCATCTGTTAACAAGCTTGTGAGAAATCCTGCTGCAAATGCATCACCAGCACCAATCAAATCCACTACTTCAACTAAATCAGGTTTGCTAGTTATTTCTTGATTATCACTAATCCAAATTGAATCTTGGCTTCCTTGTTTAAGAATCAAGTTCTTACACAAAGACTTTATTTTTGAAATATCACCCAAAACTTCTGCCTCATCTTTATTAGCAAATAAGTAATCAAAAGGAGCTAATTTCGATAAAGAATTAAAACCATCGTTATCAATTAGAGGCTGACTTGAAGCAACATCTATTGAGGTTTTAATGTCGCGTGATTTTGCCATTTCTACTATTTCCTCTATTGCTTTAGTCGTTTTTGCTCTCAATAAACTGTAAGCAGAAATATGTATTATTTCTGCAGATTCCAGCCATTGACTGGGAATATCATCTGCTAAGAGATGAAGATTTGCCCCAGGATCTGGAAACATAGTTCTTTCACCATTTGCATCAATTAATACCGCGCAAGTTCCACTAGTTGTATTGGGAGTTTTCACAAGATTTAGAAATAGATGAGAATGATTTAATCCATCTTTAATTAAATTGCCTGTTTGGTCATCACCAATTCTGGCCACTAAACCAACATCAATTTTTTGCGTAGCAGCCCAACAAGCCGTGTTCGTGGCTGATCCACCACCTTGCATAGTGATGCGTGATTGAGTATCTGAACCATAAGCAATTTTGTCTTTAAAAGAAATCAAAATATCTTGCATAACATCGCCAACAAAGATAATTTTTACAGACATTATCTTGAGATTGCTACTGCTATTTGAGCCGCCAAATGTGCATTACTTTTTACTAAAGCAACATTAGCTTTTAGTGATTGACCTTGAGACTCTTTGTGCATAAGTCCTAATAAAAATGGGGTGACTTCTTTCCCAGTAATTGACTGCTCTTTTGCCATCTGTAAACCTTTATCAAGAATACTTTTTTCTAAAACCGGATCAAATTGATCTGATTTATTAATCGGTTGGGCAATTAAAACAGATTCCTTAAAATTATTTGCTTTTCTAAATTTATATATACTGGCAACTTCTTCTGGGGTTTCTACCTTTTCACTAACATCAAATCCTGAATCAGTTATCCAAAAACCTGGAAAATCAAAAGTTTTCCAACCATAAACAGGCACATGCCAGGTTTCTAATCTTTCTAAAGTTGCACCAACATCCAGAATAGATTTCACACCACTTGCAACAACCACAATAGGAATTTGAGCTAGAGCTGTTATGTCTCCTGATTCATCAAAAGTTTCGATTGATCCTTTGTGAACTCCACCCAATCCACCCGTTGCAAAAGTTGAAATTCCACATTGATGAGCAATCCAAGCTGTGCTTGCCACCGTTGTTGCACCAGAGGTTTTTCTACTCACACAGTGAGCAATATCTCTGATACCTAGCTTTAAAATATTCTCATCATTTGCTACTTGTTTCAATTGTTCAGAATCAAGACCAACGCAAATTTCACCATTAAGAATTGCAATGGTTGCAGCAACAGCCCCTGCATCTTTGACAACTTGTTCCATTTCTAGTGCAATATTAAAATTATCTGGTCTAGGTAAACCATGAGCAATAATTGTTGATTCTAAAGCCACTACAGGTTTGTTATTTTTTATTGCATTTGAAACTTCGGGAGTTATCTTCACTATTGACAAGCCTTAATAAAAGCATTGAAAAGTCTTTTATCTTCATCCATTTCAGGATGCCATTGCACACCTAAATGAAACTTTCTACTTGGATCCTCCAAAACTTCAATAGTTTCATCTTCAGCCCAACCAGTAATAGTTAAACTTCCTGGATTATCAACGGCTTGATGATGAGAAGAATTAACCACCATTTCAGTTCCTAGGATGGAAGCAACTAGAGAGTTAGCTTCAAATCTTGCTTTGTGTTGAGAAAACTTGGCAGGAGCTGGTCTGTGATCAAGTTTTGTCACATCAGGAAGATGTTGAATTAAAGATCCACCTTCAGCAACAGCCATTATTTGTAAACCTCGACAAATACCAAAAATTGGTAACCCAATTTCTTTGGCACTTTTGTAGAGATTAATTTCACCAGCATCACGATTTTCTCTAGGTTTATCAGCTGTGTCATGTGGATTTTGTTTATATAGACGTGCATCAACATCAGCACCACCAGCAATTATTAATCCATCTAAATTGTTTACAACGTGACCACCATTTTGATCTGGGGGAAGAATTACTGCTCGCCCTCCAGCATTAGTTACTGAACTTACATATTCAAATGGCAAAACTGCTGCAGTGATATCCCAAGCACCCCACTTGGCAGGTTCGACGTAGCAAGAAATTCCGATTACAGGTGAGGTCATAAAGAGGAGTCTTGCACATTTAAGAGCAAGGTTTTAATTCAACAACGGGAGCAACACAGTTGTGTCACTCCCACCGCTTGTGCCACTGATGGGATTTGAACCCACACCTTCCCCCTGCGAGTGGAGTTGCTCTGTCCGTTGAGCGACAGCGGCATCAAATTAGGTTGACAGAAATCAAGAAACAAGAGTTTTGGAATGACTTAAACTGTGGATAAAGAAGTGAATGTGGAAAACCAAAAGGATTACATATTCGTAAATGAGTTGACACGTTAATTAATAAATGTCAAACTAATTAGGCGAGTGGATAGCAGAGAAATCTGTTGAACACCTTTCCAAACGGCCTCGGGAAACTGAGGCCGTTTTTCATTTCCAGACCAGCCACCATCAACCCCCGATCCAGGAGAGAGCTTTAGGGGAAAAATGGCTATATATATGACCCAAGTGGTGAGCGTGAATTGTGAGGCTCATAGACTCGTGATTCGGTTATTCAAAAAGCTGACGTTAAGAGAG
>CAEZTU010000013.1_pt1 | contig 27406 bp, 27 predicted proteins | sample 7264301 | NCBI WGS metagenome assembly CAEZTU01 (sample SAMEA6813812, study PRJEB35770) | freshwater metagenome | biome: Freshwater; feature: Freshwater reservoir; material: water | place: Czech Republic | collected 2017-08-18 | depth 0.5m m | reverse complement strand
AGATAGATTTATTAGATTATTGTTCCAACCAGTCTTGGTGCTGTGGGCATTATTGAGCACCGGTGCTTTAAAAGCTTGGCTAAACAAGAGAAAAGCAAAACTTCTTTAAAGAATTGCCAGCAAAAAGATCCGATCAGTCCTTGAAAATACAAGATCTCATTTAGCGTAATGTAATTGCTAGAAATGGGAGCGTCACTAGAATAAATTTATGTTTCCCAAAACCAGTGATAAAAAGGAAGTTAAGCAAACAAATTGGTGTGTAATTACTGGTGGGCCAAGTTCAGGTAAAACCACAGTTATCAATCATCTTAAAGATCATGGGTATAAGACCACGATTGAAGGAGCAAGGCATTACATAGATTTACAAAGAATAAATGGCAGAGATATTGAAGAGATTCGGGAAAACCAGAGAAACTTTCAACATAAAGTGCTTAATTTACAAGTAGAGCTTGAAAAGCGCTTAGATCCTGAAGAACTCGTATTTTTAGATAGAGCACTACCAGATGAATTGGCCTATTACTCCGTATTGGGAATTGAACCTGACAGTAAGTTAACCGAAGCCCTAAAACATGCCCATTATAAAAAAATATTCATTATGGAATTGTTACCCCTGGATAAAGATTATGCCCGCTTGGAAGATGCTGCGATGCAGCAGAAAATTCAAGACAAAATCATTGAGGTTTATATGTCAAGAAATGAACCAGTCGTAATGGTTCCAGTGTTACCGCCAAAGCAACGAGTGCAGTTTATTTTAGACAGAGTAGAACAATAAAGGGCTTGAAACCTGGTTGGTTTCAAGCCCTTATATTTCGTTTAGTTATTTCTTACGGGTTTTTCTTGCTATGGCAATGCGGGTGAATACTTGGTATCCAACAACAGCCATGAGGGTGGCGTTAATAATTCCACTGAATGCGAATTGACCACTTGTCCATGACAGATCTGAAATACCAATAATTAGTGCTGAGGCAACAATGTAGAGATTTGTTGTGTCAGAAAAATCAACTTCTGCATCAATCCAAATCCTGGCACCCAAAACACCAATCATTCCAAATAGAGCAACTGTTACTCCACCTTTAACACCAGCTGGAGTAGCAGCAAGTACTGCTCCAAATTTTGGTGAAAGTGCTAACAAGATTGCACCAATACCAGCGATGATGTAGGCAAGTGTGGAATAAACACGACTTGCTGCCATTACACCAATGTTTTCGGCATAAGTAGTGGTTCCTGAACCTCCACCAAGACCAGCCAAAGTTGTGGCAGCACCATCAGCGATAAGTGCATTTCCAACTTGGTTATCTAGGTTTTTACCTGTCATTGCTGCAACTGCTTTTACGTGTCCAATGTTTTCAGCAATTAGCACCAAAACAACTGGAAGGAATAAAAGAATTGCACTTGATGAAAATGTAGGTGTGGTAAATGTTGGTAAACCTACCCAAGCTGCACTTTCTACTCCTGAGAAATCAACATCTCCCATGAGTGCTGCAACTAGATAGCCAACAATCAAACCACCAAAAATACTGATTCGACCGATGAATCCTTTGAAGAAAGCACCAATGAAACCAATTGATAACAAGGTGATTAAACCTAATACTGGATCGACCACGAAATCATTCTTGGCAGCTCCTGCAAGGTTCAAACCAACAACCATCACAATTGTTCCTGTCACAACTGGTGGCATGAAGTTTTCAATCCATTTAGTTCCAGCTTTTTTAGCTGCAAAACCAACCAGTGCTAGTAAAACACCGGCGACAACAATGCCACCTAAAGCAGCAGGGATGCCGCCTTCTGTTTTAGCTGCAGCAACTGGTGCAAGGAATGCAAAAGAAGAACCAAGATAGCTAGGCAGTTTATTTTGGGTGATCAAAATAAACAGCAAGGTTCCAACACCTGAGAAGAACAAGGTGGTGGTTGGTGAAAAACCAGTGATGATTGGCACTAAGAATGTGGCACCAAACATTGCTGCGATGTGTTGCAAACCAAAACCAATGGTGCGTGGCCAAGATAAACGTTCATCTATCTTGACAACTTCACCAGGTTTAATGGCTTTACCTGTGCCGTGCACTTTCCATGTCAACATTTACTTATCTCCCTTTGAAGGCTTCTGCCCCCAAAGAAAGGAACATTAAAAGGTCACATTAGAACGGGGGTTCTCAGAAATCTGTCAATTATTAAGGAAAGTCGAAGGAAACTTTTCAGCCTTCGTGAGGAGATAACTACAAATATATATAGTGAAAGACCAAATTTGGTAGGCAAGAAGTGATTATTGGTTTCTAGTCTTTAATACATTTTTGCAATGGTGAAGGTTATTGCTAGGTAATGGCAAACATAGCCTGTGATGGTGAAGGCATGAAAAAGTTCATGAAACCCAAAGTATTTAACACTTAGCTTTGGTCTTTTTAAGGCATAAACAACAGCTCCCACAGAATAAGCCACTCCACCTGAAAACATTAAGCTCACAATTAGCCAGCCTGCATTTGCTAAAAAACTAGGCAGATAAAAAAGAGCAGCCCAACCAAGAGCTACATAAATTGGCACATATAACCATCTAGGTGCATTCAACCAAAAAATTCTCATCAACAATCCACTAATTGATCCAGTCCACACCAGAATCAAAAGAGTTTGGGCTTGGTCAGGGTTTAACCAGTAAATAGTCAAAGGGGTGTAGGTGGCAGCAATGATTAAAAATATGTTGGCATGATCTAGTTTTCTAAAGATAGCTTTGTATTTTGGTGACCACTTAATTCGATGATAAGTAGCTGAAACTGTGAACAAAGTTGCGGATGCCAAAGTAAATATGGCTACTGCTACTCGCATAGACAAAGTTGGAGCAAGTATCACCAAGACAAAACCAGCAATTAGTGCCACAGGCGAAGTGCCTAAATGAAGCCAGCCTCTCATTAAGGGAGGAGCTTGAATTGGGCTTGATTCGCTAATGGCCATAAATCAATCATAGTTATAAAAGTAGCTATTACAGATTTACTTGGTAAAAACTAAGTTAATTCCACATTGTGGAGTATAAAAAAATATCTCCCCTCTCAAATTTCTTGAGAGGGGAGATATTAGTTAATTACTGTTTTTACTTAACTAGTGCTGCTACATCAACATCTGCTGGAACCAAAACTGCGTCAATCGCGTGGATGACACCGTTACTGGCCAATACATCTGCTGTTACAACATTGGCGCCATTTACTGTTACGCCATTTGCTGTGGATAGTTTCACAGTTTGACCTTCAACTGTTGCAACGTCACCATCTGTTACATCTGCTGCTAACACACTTGCTGGTACTACGTGGTAGGTCAAGATCTTTACTAATACATCTTTATTTTCTGGTAGTAGTAAAGCATCTAGTACACCTGCTGGTAGTGCTGCAAATGCATCATCTGTTGGTGCAAACACGGTGAATGGACCCATGCCGCTTAGTGTTTCTGCTAAGTCAGCTGCGGTAACTGCTGCAACTAAGGTTGCGAAACCTTCTGTTGCAATTGCTACATCAACAACTGTGCCCGGTGTTGCAGCTGCTTCTTCGGTAACTTCAGCTGCTGCTGTTGGCTCAGCAGATGTTTCTTCTGCTGCTGTGCTACACGCTGACAATGTCAGCAATGCTGCAATTGAAAGTGCTGCGATAGAAATACGACGCATTGCTTCTCCTTGTATATAGGGGGAAATTTATCCCTCTCTTTTCAAGTTATGGGTGATGTTGTGAGCAGGCAACTTCAAAGACGGACATTGAATGTGACCTTTAGCACTATTGAAAGAAAATAACGTTTATTCACTGTTTGTTAACCAAACAATGAATAAACGTTATACAAACGTGATTATTTTTTGAATGCTTTCATGATTTGTTCAATTCCACCACTTAGTTCAGCTGGAATCACCCAAACTTTAGAAGCTGTGCCATTAGCAATAACTGGAAGTTGTTGCAAATATTGGTAGGCCAAAACTTTTTCATTAGCATCAGCAGCATTAACTGCACCAAAGACTTTCTTGATTGCTTCTGCTTCACCATCTGCTCTTAAAATTGCAGCTTGGGCATCACCTTCGGCGCGAAGAATTTCTGCTTGACGAGCACCTTCAGCGGTAAGAATTTGACTTTGTTTCTCACCTTCTGCAGTTAGAATTGCTGCTCTTTTATCTCTTTCTGCTCTCATTTGTTTTTCCATTGACTCTTGCACACTTGGTGGGGGATCAATTGCTTTGATTTCCACACGGTTAACTTTTACTCCCCATTTACCAGTTGCTTCATCTAAAACCATTCTTAAAGCGGTGTTAATGGAATCTCTAGAAGTTAGTGCTGCTTCTAAATCAAGTCCACCCACCACGTTTCTTAAAGTGGTAACAGCAAGTTGTTCAATACCTTGAATGAAGTTCTCTATTTCATAAATAGCTGATTTTGGTTCGGTCACTTGAAAATAAATAACTGTATCAATGGAAACAACCAAGTTATCTTCAGTAATTACTGGTTGTGGTGGGAAAGAAACCACTCGTTCACGCATATCAATCAAAGGACGTAAGCGATCAATGAAAGGAATAATGATCGCTAAACCCGCACCCAGGGTGCGGTGATAGCGACCTAATCTTTCCACAATTCCGGCACTTGCTTGAGGAACAATACGAATAGATCTAGAAAGTACTACTCCAAAGATAACTACTAATAAAACTAAAAATGCGAATGAAAATGACATAATTTTTTCCTCTCTATTCTTTTGGTTTCACTACCGCAGTAGCACCTTCAATAGCTACTACTTCAAGTCGACTTTCTTTAGCCAGAGGGCCAACATCTGTTCTTGCCCTCCATCTTTCACCGCCAATTTTTACTTGACCGGAAATATCTGTGATCTCAGATAAAGCTAAAGCTGGAGCACCAATTAGAGCTTCCACATTGGTGGCATGATCTTTTGGTTTCTTTTGTAAATGTTTTAACGCAATTGGTCTTAAAAACAGAATTGAAACAGCAGCACCAACACCAAAAACTATGCCTTGCACAACCAAGTTAAAACCTAAAGCACTTGCTCCTGCTGCTAGTAGTGCAGAGAATGCAAGGGAGGCAAAAAGTAAATCAACAGTGAGCATTTCAACTACTAATAAAACTCCTGAAACAGCCAGCCACATCCAAAAAGGCATTTTGGGCTAATCCTCCTGATCAAAAGAAGACTTGAGTGATTTATTTTGTCTTCTCTTTCGACCTTACTACAAAAAATTAACTTGTCACCTGCGAAGGTTTTTAGCCCTATTTTCTCAACAACACTGGTTCTTTGAGAGCACCTAAAGCTGAAGCTGACTCTTCAGCTGCCTGCATCACAGCCACCACATCACGAGATTGTTGAGCATTCACACTCATTGGGGTTTTGTTCAACAAACAAGCAACCAAGCTTTGATGGAAACTAAACGGTGTTGGTTTTATGTTATCCACAGTTTGTTTAGTTCCATCTGGTTTAAACAGAGAAATAATTGCTGGAAGATCTGTCACAGTTTCACTTGATTGATCCCATTCACCCACAATTGAGCCCAATGTTCCTAACACAAAATATTTTGGTTTTCTGGCTGCTGCTAAATCAGAATTAGTAAACACTGCTTGCACACCATCATTAAAAGTTAAGGTCACTTGGGAGTGATCAGCATTTGTGACATGATCCCAAACTCTTTTCTGGTTCAAACCAGAAACAGATTTCAAAGGAGATGAAATCAATGACATTATTTGATCAATGAAGTGACTACCCCAATCAAATATGGCACCACCAGAAACTTCTTTGTCTGAATGCCAATATGAACAAGGTTTGGAATAACCTCCTACAAAGCTTTCAAAGTAGAACACTTCTCCAATTGCGCCTTTTTCTATTAAGTCTTTGATGGTTAAGAAGTCAGAGTCATATCGACGGTTCTGATAAACCACAAGGAGCAAATCTTTTGCTTTAGCTAAGGCAATTAGTTCATCACATTGTTCTGTTGTTAAGGCCATTGGTTTTTCTAAGACAACATTTAGGTTTGCATTCAATGCTTTCTTAGCCCACAAGTAGTGACTATTTGGTGGGGTAGAGATAACTACTAAATCAATTTCTCCTGATGCAATCATTAGATCTGCATCAGTGAAAGTTTTGGCATCAGGAGAAATTTCTAAAGCAACTTTTAATCTTTCTGGATTTGTGTCACAAACTGCTGCTAAAGATAAACCTGGGGTGGCTTTAATTGCTTGGTTGTGTTCATCCCCAATTGCGCCATAGGCAAGAAGACCAACTCTGATGTTTTTTTGATTCGAGATGATCTTTATTCTCCATTGATGAGGCAAACAAACTTACGCCTTGCAAAGTATATCTAACATCGACATATTCACATCTTTATGAGGAAAGTGACTATATATATAGAGAAAAAAGAACTTATTTCCTTAACTTAACGACCATGATCTTGCCACTATCTGTGGTGGCAACAATGGATCTGTTCTCATCAATATCAAGGTCTCTGATTCTTTCGCCCACTTCAATTCGTTCTTCACTGATGATCTCATTTTTTGCATTCAAGGTCATAAACACTAATGATTCTTCTCTTAAAGTTCCCATCACAAGTTGTTTGGAGTACTTACCCCAATTATCAGGCAATTGCACAAGCTCGGTTGGGGCAATGGATGGAACCCAGTATTTGATTGGTTTTTCATAACCATTGTGAGTACCAGTTTTGGAAGGTTTCACATAGTCAGAAGAAGTGTAGGGTTTACCAAAAGTAACAAAGGGCCAACCGTAATCAGCGTTTGGTTTAATAACATTTATTTCATCCCCACCACGAGGACCATGCTCAGAAACTAACAATGCTTTATTAGCAAGTAACACTATTCCTTGCGCATTTCTATGACCTGTGGATATCTTTTTAACACTATTTTCGGTTAATTGAAACACCGAACCTAAATCACCACGAGCCTTTACATCGTTGATCTTGGTGAAACCAAGATCACCAATTGTTAAATAAACACTGTTGGCATCTATCTTTTCCATACGACCTGCTGCATGTTGTACAGCTTTGATGGGTACACATGGTTTGGAAACAAACCAGGTTTTGTTCTTTACTATTTTGTTAGTTCTAAAATTGGCATCAACTTGGTCAACTACTACTTCCACGCATTTTTTTCCAGAACCTAGTCTTGGATAAGAAACAAGTAACTTAGCTGAATTTGAACCTTCACTTAAAACTGCAATATCTGTAATAGCAAATCTGGAATCTTTTTTACGATCTGATTGCTTAATTAAGTCACCTAAAGTGATAACTGCACGTTTTTTACCATCACCTAAAAATAGAGTGCCCCCGTTATTGCCCCCACCAAGAATTAGATTGCCATTTTTCAAAACCGCTAAGGCAGGACCACGTTCCCCATTGCCAGCTCGTGTGGCAGCTTTGGAAGCATTCATGGTTTGAATATCAACATCAATTTCTGCAAATGCAGGTGTGGTTGAGGAAAAGATGAAAACTAAAGATAAAAGCAATGATTTTTTTATCATGTTAGTTTCACCCTTTCTATAAAAATTAGGTCTATTTTCAACTTAACATGATAAAAAAACTATGTCATTTTGGGTTAAATCTGAGGGGTTAAAGCCTTTTCCCTGAGGGAAAAAGAAGGGTTTTGTGCTTAAGATGGGGTTAAGAGAAAGCAAAAGAATATTTGCTTGAAGGTCTTAAAAACTGAGAAGAGAAACCAAAACAATGGATGAAGTAACACTAATCAATATCTGGAACGCCAAAAGAAAGAGCATTGCTCAATCTCAACTAGTTTCAGTGATCATGATCGCAACCGTGGTAGCACTTGTCTCAACAGGACAATTTGCTAACACCACAGATGAAATCAGATTGTTAGCTTTAGCAGCAGTTGCTTCAACTGGGATTTTGTCTTTAATCTCCCAATTAGCTATCGTTCGTGAAGCCAGCATGGTGGTTAAGGATTTAGCAAAAGCTAAAACCAACACCGGTAAAATCATTGCTGCATCTGGTTCATACCTGCAACTAACCCAAGTGGTTATGGTTGGCTTTGCAATAGCACTATTTGCTGTCATGGCAGTAGCAATTTACTAAGAATCAAGACCTACAGGAAAGGCAAATGAGATGGAACTAGGAATACTAATTGCAGTAGTAGTTGTGGTCTCATTTGCCTTTCTTTATGTTTTTAGGAAACAAAATAAAGAACTAAAAAGATTACGAAAAGTAAGTGGTCGTGGCGGAGATTTTCAAGAGTAATTCTTGAAAACTAATTTAGCCTTCGATTAAACCTTCAGGGGTTCCATGAACTCCTGTTAAATCAGATTTGGTTCCATCAGGTCTGATCTTTTTGCTCCAATTAGGTGGAATGATTCCTAGTTTTCCTTTTTGGAAATCTTCAAATGCTTGCAAGACTTCTATTTTAGTATTCATCACAAAAGGTCCCATCCACGCAACAGGTTCATTAATAGGAAGACCTCCAAGTATTAACACATCCATTTCAGGAGATCTTGATTCTTGAGTTTTATCAGCTCTTACTACTAAAACTTCACCATCTTTTAATACCGCTAGTTGACCAGTTTGCACAGGTTGTCTTTCATCTCCCACAGATCCAAAACCATTAAGGGTGTAGATAAGAGAGTTGTATTCCTTTTTCCAAGGCAGTCTTAATTCACTTCCTGGTTGCAAGGTGGCATGAACAATTGTGATTGGAGTTTGAGTAGACCCTGGTCCTTTATGCCCATCAATTTCTCCAGCAATGATTCTGATTAAAACTCCACCATCTGATGTTGTTGCAAGAGCAACATCTTTTGCTCTTAAGTCTTGATATTTAGGTGGACTCCATTTTTTTGCCTTTGGAAGATTTACCCACAACTGAAAACCATGAAATAGTCCACCTGAAACAACTAAGTGTTCTGGGGGAGTTTCAATATGTAATATTCCTGAACCAGCAGTCATCCATTGAGTGTCACCATTGCTGATAGTTCCGCCACCACCGTGATTGTCATAATGATCAAAAATTCCATCAATGATGTAGGTAACTGTTTCAAAACCACGATGTGGATGCCAGGGAGTTCCCTTTGGTTCTCCTGGAGAATATTCAACTTCACCCATTTGATCTAAATGAATAAATGGATCAAGATCTGTCATAACAACACCTTGGAAAGCTCTTCTTACGGGAAAGCCTTCACCTTCATAGCCTTGTGGCGCTGTTGTTACTTTCACAACTTTTCTAGAGGATGAACTCGGGCGCGGAAAAATACGGGGAAGAACGGTGATGTCACTGACACTTACTGCTGGCATTTAGATCCTTTGAGCATTAAAAACTGAATAGATTCAAGTCTAGAATCTTGCACCTAAGTAAGCAACTTGGTAAGGCTTACAGGGCAGGTTGAACGTTTTCTTCGTCGTCTTTTCTTCTTCTAAAGGCTGCAAAAAGTAATCTTGAACCACCAAAGCTCATAAATATGATCAAGGCGATTAAGACTGCTATGAAGAAGTAGAAAGTATTAGTTGCAGCCTCTACCGGATTATTGTCAATAAGAATTGTTTTTGGCATTGCTTGAATTTGTGCTGTAGCCAGGGTGTCAACTAAAACCACTGGCATAGAAATTGAAGAGGTTTTTCCATCTGGAAGTGTTCCATTAACTTGTAAAGTATGATCACCAAGTGGCAAATTATCTTCTACAGGGAAAGATGCAAAAAATTGTCCTTTTGCATCAGTTTTTCCTATTCCAATCAAAGTTGGTTCAGAGAATAAGTAAACCGCAAATTCACTATTGGGCGCTAAACCTTTTCCTTCAGTTTCAATATCATTTTGTCTCACCATTTGAACGCGGCCACGATTATCAACTGGAATATTTTGTTGACCGTCTTTTGCTTCAACATTTAAAAGCCCGCCATTTGGTGTGACGACCTGGGCAGTGGTGTTATCCACAATCACAACTTTAGATGGTTCAGGAACATCATTTATTAATACCAATGATGGAAGTTCTACAACTTTTTTATCTTGAGTGTTTACAGAAAGATCTAATGCTTTTTGATTATCAAAGTTTGGAGATTGGGCATTGCTATTTGCTGCCGCAGTGGAATTTTGAGAGTTTGAAGTTGAAAATAGATTAACAACTTTTGGTCGTAGTGACTCAACAACATCTTCAATTAACCTTTTCACCAATGGAGCTGGGTTATTACTCGTTCCAGTTTGAGGAGTTGGATTCTGAATTAATGGATTTTGAATAACTTGATTTTGTGTTGGAGTTGGCGAGGCAGTAGGTCTTGGTGAACTTGTTCTAGTTGGAGTAGGGGTCGGGGTAGGAGTAGGTGTTGGAGTTGGAGTGGTTGCACTAGAACCGCCACCACCGGAAGAAGGAGGAGTTATCGCAAGTGTTGTAACGGAATTTGATTGTAAAGAATCTACCGTTGATGAATCATTGAAAGTAGTTCTGACAATAACCGAATATGTCTTTAGTCCATCTAGATCGGTAATAGTGCATGATGTTCCAACAGAGGTACAACTGCGAGTTGTGCCTCCATTTGATGAAGTTGCTGTTGCTAAATACTGAGTAACAACGCCACCGGATGGCGCACTCCATGTGACATCTATTGAGGTGTTTCCATTTAATGTTGCTGTCACATTTCTAGCAGCATTATCAACCAACGCTGTTGCTGATGCGGTCGCAAAGTTTGCGCCAGAAAAAGTTGTCAAGCCTCCCCAATTTTCAGAGTATTCAACTAAATATCCACTTTGTGCAAATCCATCTACTATTCCGTAATCGTTCCAACAAGCTGAACCGCTCCACTTTTCTAAGGCGTAATGTTCTCCTGAACCCCAGTTATTTGGTTCGCTCATACTTCTTCCACTAGTAAGTGTGTACTCGGTTGCGGGGTTTCCTGTGCACCAATTTTCATATCTTGCATTTGAGACATTTTCAGAAGTTCGTTCTAAAAGTGCACTTGTGGTCTGATGTACCCATTTTCCTGAACTCGAAGCACCTTCCCAGAATTTCACTCCCTTTTCAGGCCCATCGATCCAATACCATTTTCCTTCCGCAGCAGTTTGATTTGCAAAAGTGTCTCTTGGACTAATAACTTCGTTAAGTAGAACAGCGTCATCACTTGCCCCAATCCAGATGTTTGTGGCGTTAACATTTGACAAAATAAACTTTTGCTCTTGAGCATTTGTAATAGTTGCTAAGTAACCCCTTAGACCATGAAGAGTTCTAGTTTGTGCAAGATGGTACGCACTTGCTGATTGCGTGACCGAACGCGCGAAAGTCGATGCTCTTGGCACATATTCGTAATAATGGCCATTGATTGGGTTGTAATAAGTATTTGATTGATTTACTGAAGCTGTAACTCTAATCGTTATTGTTCCATTCGTACTTCCTGTTGAGACAGTCATTGCTGCTAATGCAGCATTTGCATCAGCTTGACTTGCAGTGAATGAAATCTGAGTCTTCCCGCCAGTAAAGTTATAGCCATACGAAGCGGTTAGTCCTGTCGTGGTCGGTAATTGAAAAGTAACGCCTGCCGGTGGATTCACAAATCCGATTGAGACAAGAAGAGTATCTGTGAAATTGGAGATTACAAAATCACCCGGGTCTTGATTTGAAGTGCTTAAGGCAAAGGTTGGTGCTGCTGGGGCAGTAACAGTTCCAGTAGAAGCAAAAGTTGGGGAGAGGTGAAAAGTCTGAATCAGTGCAAAAAAAAGTGTCGAAATCAATAATAATGAAACTGATTTTTTAGATGAATTCAAAGGCATTAAACTCTTACTCCGCTGCTTGTGATCAATTTAGAACGGGTTGCTGCTCTTCGTCATCTCTTCTTCTTCTCACAAGTGCAAAGAAGCGTTCTCTATAACTGGCTCCAATTAAGAATACCATCACAGCAAGAACAATAAGCATCCAATAAACAGCTCTTAGTGCATTATCAACAGGGTTTACATCCACAACTATTGTCTCAGGCATCGCTTGATTTCTTGCTGTGACAACAGAATCCACCACAATAACTGGCAATGAAACAGAGGTAGATCTTCCATCTGGAAGAAGACCATTTACTTGAAGGGTGTGATCTCCAATTGGTAATTCATTTGTGACAGGGAAAGACGCAAAGAATTTGCCTTGAGCATCAGTTTTTCCAATTCCTAGCAGGATTGGATCAGAGAATAAGTAAACTGCAAATTCTGAATTAGGTTGCATTCCTGTGCCTTCAGTTTCAACATTGTTGCTTCGAACCATCTGCACACGACCACGATTATCCACTGGAACAGAATCTTGACCATCTTTTGCTTCAACGTTTAGTAATCCACCCCCAGGGCTGACAACTTGAGCAACAGTGTTATCCATAATTACTAGTTTTGAAGGTTGGAATTCATTGTTATATAGAACTAGTGAAGGTAGTTCCACCACTTTTTTGTCTTGGGTATCTGGAGCAAGTTCTAACGCTCTTTGGTTACTAAAAGTTGGAGCAGGTGTTGCACCAGCAGTTGTTGGTTGAGGTGTTGGGGTTGTAAAGATGTCAACGACTCTTGGTCTTAAAGCGTTTATTAAATTCTCAATAGGGACAGTTACCAAAGGTCTTGGCGCATTAGGAATTCCCGGCACAAGTGTTGGATTGGTAGCTCGTGGAGTAGGAGTTGGTGTTGGTACCAGAGGATTTGTAATTAGATTATTTGGGCGAGATGGGATTGAAGGAATTGGAGTTGGTGTTGGAGTAGGCGCGGAATCAACGCTACCACCGCCTGATGAAACTGCTGAGAAAGTGATTGTCGTATTAGATGTAGTGGTTGAACCATAAGTTGAATCAGATGCTTTTGTTGCTGTTACTGTACAAGTCCCAGCGCTAGCGGCAGTTAGTGTAGTTCCGGCTAAAGTACAACTTGCAGTTCCTGATGAAACTAAAGTAAAACTTATTGCTCCAGATCCACTACCACCAGATGTAGATAGAGTTAAATTCTGACCAACAGAACCAGTTGTGGTACTAATTGAAAGTGCAGCTTGGGCGGTTTTATTAGCAGTTAATGCAAATGATCTGGTTACAGTTGCAGCAGGCCCATAACTTCCACCCGCAGTTGCGGCAGTTTGGTCTGCAGTTAATGTACAAGTTCCGCTAGATACATAAGTGATGACAACCGTGGTTGTGGTACCAGAATGTGAATTTGAAACTGTACATTTTGAAGTTGTGGTGGAGACTACCGTTACTTCTTGACCTGAAGTTGCAGAAACCGACACATTTTGAGTTCCACCGACCGCCCCATCGGTTACGTCAGAAATTACTGGAAAAGTTATATCGTTTGAATCGCCGACGGTAACGGTCGGTTTAATATACATTAATCCGCCCAAAAAGAAACCACCAGAAGCGTCAAAAGTACCGTTAATGAATCGAAATCTGTAATCGCCAGTTGCCGGAATATTTCCACTTGTTACAGTCCAGCCTTTTGTTGTCCCTCTACCGTATGACATTAATGTGTAACTTCCATTTACATAGGCACCAGAAATTGAAGTTGAGGAAACATCAGTCGCTGTTTTTGAATAAGAAAATGTGTTTGTTGTAACAGAAGTAATTGTATGAGTACCATCAAATGTATTATCTACACCAAATACCCAAACTTTGTCTCCAATTGAATAGCCATGGTTATTACTTGTTAACGTGGCAATGTTACTACTTAATTCTTTATTGGTGATTGATTTGTTTGTGTTGAATCCATAAGTTACTAATTCTCCAGACGTCGCAAAACTTGTTACATTTGTTGCTGTTTTTGCATAAGTGAGAGTTGTACTTGTCGGAACACTTGAAATAGTAAAAATTCCATTAAATGTTGACGATATTCCAGAGACTTCAATTCTATCTCCAACTTGTAACAAGTGAGCTACGCTTGTTGTTAAGGTAGCAACATTCGAAGTTAAAGCAGCGTTAGTGATTGTAACTTTATTAACTTTAATCAAGAATCCATATGACTCGTAATCATCGCCGCCGCCTTGTGCTCCCCATTCGTAAGAAATTGATTGACCAGATGTTGCTGAAAAATTATCTGAATAAATATCAGGACCAAAAATTGAACAATATCCATTAGTGTTATCATTTGAGCAGCTACTTGCATTGACTCTTAATTCCTGTACACCGCTAACAGATTGATAAGTGGCGTTTGGATTGCTTGTAAAATTGAATCCAGTGCCTGTTTTTATCTGTCCTTCTTTCAAACCACCAGAACCATAGTTGGAGTCCGAGGTAAAAGAAAAAATGGAATTTGTCCTTGGGTCAATATTGGTTCCTGTATAGGTGAATGGTCCTGTGCCAGATTTGGTTAGGGGATAGGTAGCGGTGCCACCTCTTGTAAAAATCGCAATTGGACCCGGATTAACTTCAGCGTTAGATGCAGATTCAAAAGTAATGGATGCAACTGAATTTATTCCAAAAAACAAATACCCAAGTCCACAATTTTCATCTGTTAAACAAACACCACTGGTAAATGGTCTTACTGATTCTTTACTCAAAACCCTTGCTCGCAATTGGACTGCGTTTTCGGTTGGATTTGTTTGAGCGATTTTTGCTAGTGCCGCTGAAACTTGAGCGGTGGCAACAGATGTTCCTTGTCTAACTGAATAAGTTGAAGAGGCTGAACTAGTGGTTCCTTCATTGCTGGTGGAATAAATTGCTTCGCCTTCTATTTCCCCACCTGGGGCAGAAATATCAATTACTTCACCAAAGTTTGAGTAATTTGCACGGTCTCCATCAGCATCAATTGCTCCAACAGTTATTACGTTGTTGCAATTTCCTGGAGCAAAATTTGCTGCATCTTGGTTGTTATTTCCTGCCGCTGCAACAACAACAGATCCTCTAGCTACTGCATCATCGATTGCTTGTTGTAGTGATGGTGTACATGGTGCTTCAACTGAGAAAGAAAGGTTAATTACTTTTGCTGGTGTTTGGTTATTTGGAACGTTTTCCACAGTTCCACCACTTGCCCAAGTAATGGATGCGATCACATCTGATAACAATCCACCGCGCCAAGAAAAAGCTCTGATTGGTTGAATCTTTGCATCAGGGGCAATTCCTGCTATTCCAACACCGTTATTAGTTAGTGCTGCAATTAGTCCTGCAATATGAGTTCCGTGCCAGGAAGATGATCGATTTGAATTCCAATCACCTGGATCTAGTGGGTTGTTATCCCAACCAATTGCACCATAAGTTGATTCATCAACATAGTCACCGTCATAAGGAACAGCTGTGCCATTTACTTCTCTTACTCCTGAAAGCATTTCGTTATTAGAAACAAAGTCATATCCTGAAACATATTGGCCTTCTAAATCAGGATGATTTGTAAAACCGGTATCAATTACTGCAACTGTGACACCTAAACCAGTTGAGCTTTGATAAGCCTTTGCTAAACCTGTTGGTCCATCAGCAACACCTACACCAAAATTTCCCCATAATGACCATTGCTTAGTTGCATACAGTGGATCATTTGGCACAACAGATCCAAGATCATCAGTGTTGGCTGTGTTAAATGCAAAGTCGAGTTCTGCGAACTCGACAGAGTTTGAAGCTTCTAATGAATCAGCTATTTCTTGAGCAGTTGCAACGTTAACTGGTTGATTGAATTCAACAAGATGAGTATCAGTTGAAATTTCTGAAGAAACCTCTAATGAGACAGGAGTTAGATCTGAAGTATCAGCAAGAGTTGTTACTTGTTGAGAAGTTAAAACTTCATTGAATTTAACAATTAAGCCTCCAACTTCTGCATTCATTGGTGGGCGAGGAAACTTAATGGTTGCTAGATCTAGTTCAAGGGGCCCAAGAACTGAACTTTGTAAGTCTGTAGCAACTGCTATAACGCTGAAAGAATATGCAGCTTTTCTGTTTAAATCTGTAAGAAGTAATTCATTTAAATCAGCATTAACATCAATAGTTCTATTCTCAGGACCAATTGTCACCACATACTTATCAACTGTGGAAACCGACTTTTCCCAGGTGAGTTTTATTCCTTCAACTAAAACTTGGTAAGAAAGATTAGTTGGGGCTTCAATAACAATTGGTACAAGAGATGGTGACACTGATGGTGAAGGAGAAGGATCAATAGTTGGTTCTTCAGAAGGAGTAATTTCTGATGGGCTAGGGGATGGTTCAACAGATGGTTCTTCAATTGGCTCTGTTGTTGGTTCAACACTAGGTTCAGTTGTTGGTTCTGTTGTTGGCTCTTCAGTTGGTTCTGTAACAGGAACTTCTTCAACAACACTTATTGATTCAGCTTCTGCAATCTCTTCAGCATAGGCAACCCCAGCATTAGGCAGGATCAAAGCAATAATCAAACCAGAAACAAGAGCTGGTCTTAAGACAATTGAGTTTAGATTGTTTCTAAGTGCATGACTCAGATTATTAGAGATTGCACTATATCTATATGTAATTTGTCTAAAGGATGAAGTTACTGAGACTTTTGCGTTGTTGATTCCGGTGTTGATCTGATTTACTAGCGCATTTGCTTGGGTGAAGATGAAGTCTTTTCCTGAGATTATTGAGGCCTTGACGTTGTTGTTCACTGTATTTATCTGGGTTACTACAGCATTTGCTTGAGTTAAGGCAAAATCTTTTGCTGAGATTATTGAGGCTTTGACGTTGTTGTTCACTGTATTTATCTGGGTTACTACAGCATTTACTTGTGTGAAGATGAGGTCTTTTCCTGAGGAAATTGAATTTTGAACAAAAGTTCTAAGAGCTACTAAAGACTGAATGAATGAAAAATACTTCGAGGCAACAAAATTCTTACTGAATAAGTAGCCTCTTTGAACACTGTGAATGATTGATAGGACAAAGTTAACTGGGATAAGAACCATATTTTTGATGAATAAGACACCAGCATCAATTTTGGCAAATACTTCTAATAAAGTTTTTTCTAGACGATCTGGCTCTCTTTGAGCTGCTTCACGAGCACTGATTTCACGATAACGAATTTCATCAAAATTCTTAATGAGATTTTTTAAGTTCTCGTTTGATTTTCTTTGATGAGGATCAGAAAAAGGATATTCAAAAGTCATTTAGGTTTCGAACTTCTCCTTCAACTAAGCGCCTATTTTCAACGTAGCAAGTTGGCAAGAATTGACCATAATTTGGGGCTTCTTACATTGCTATCCGCCTGGTTATTGATGCTATAAAGCAACCTAATAAACATGAATCTTTCAAGGGTAAACCCTTATTTTCCTCACAAAATAAATTGAGTAGGTGGGTAAAAAACCTGGGTTTTGAATGAATAAACCTTGTGCGTAGACCTTATTGAAGTAGATTCAAAGTATGCAAAAACCATCCCTTACTGACTGGCGTTCTCTATATCTATATCTAGTTTGCTTGATTTGTATTGTGACAATTCTCTTCACAACTTTTTCCCTGGTAGACAACATCATGAGACTGGTTTACCCAGCTCCTGCCTACCTTGATCCATATATGAGCCAACCTATGAAAGTAGACATGGAACTACTCAAAGAACAACAAGCGCAAACTGAATTAAGAAACGGAATCACCGGTTTAATTGGAAACATCACTGCTTATGCATTGGTGATTCCGTTGTTTATCTTTCATTGGCGATTGGCCAATAAGAAAACAACTAAAACAAGATCAAGAAAGTAACAAAAAGTAATTAAACAAGTTGATTCAAAATTGGAACTTGTTCAATAAGTCCTTGCAGTGTTGTAATGCCCCAATTCCAAGCCTGACTAATCAAATCATTTAGTTGACTGACTAATCCATCGACTTCAGCATTTCCAGTTTCAACATTGATACTGGGGGCAGCACTGGCACCTGTTTCAAGGGTTTTACTTAAATCACTTGCTGCTGTTTCAATTGATTCATTGGCACAACCCACCGCACTTAAAGCTGCTACTGGTGCTACAAAAGCTATTTTTGCTTTCAATTGATTCTCCTCAAATAGAAATTTAAGACCTCTCTTTTGATGCTAACTATTTTGCTCAAAATGCGCAAATGAAAAGAGGGTGTTTGCACAAGTGCGCAAACACCCTCTTTATTTCTTTACTTTTTACCAGCTTTTAAAACCAAACTTCTCTGGTTTGGCACCGAATCTGTTATTGCCAGAATCTCCAGGGGTTGCTGCTAAGTAGAAGTTAAACAAAGGGATCAAAAGATACCAACCTGATTTGTTTCTATCATGCATTCTTCTTACTCCTACTGAAATATAAGGAAGAAGTAAACCTAGGGTTACTAAAGAGCCCACAAAATCTGCTATGAGATTGCCTAAGAAATTGGCTGCCACATAAAAGATAAAGAAATACCAGAATTCACTGCGGGATGCTCGGCCTTGAAAAACGGCATAGTTTTGTAAACACTTTTGCACTGCTCTAGTTGCTGGGGTGATGTAGTTATTCAATTTCTATGTTCTCCTTGTGTTTTGCTTCTATTTTAGCGATTAGTTAAGACAACTTGTTTGATTTAGGCAAGGTTTGTGAGTGAAAAAAGGAGAACACCATTAAAGCGCGAAACCGGGACTACCCGGCTCTAATACGCTGGGTGCCCGGTTCACTTCTAAACAACAGGATGTTTAGCACTACAAATTTTAGTTGTGTTTGGGTTTATCTTGCAAATGAGTTAAACCAAAAGGATTACAAATTGTGATTATTAAAGCGCGAAACCGGGTCTACCCACTCTACAACGTTAGGCGCCCGGCTCACTTCTAAACAACAGGATGTTTAGCTACCCATAAATATATACACAACCCCTTACAAAGTCAAGATTTGTGGATAACTTTTTCACTATCTTATAAAAAAGTTTAAGTTGTAGTAATGCCATCTCATGTTTATTTAGATGAATCAATTCGCACAACATATCTAATTGTAATGATTTTGATTGGTGACAAAAATCTAGCTAGAACAAGGAAATCTGTCAGAAATTTTGCAAAGAAAAATCGCAAGAACTTGCATATGTTTCATGCAACTCCTGGATTTAAAAATAAGGTTCTCAATGAAGTGATGGGTTATGACTACGAAATTGTTATTATTGAGGACTTAAATTTCAGGTATCGAAAATATCTTTCACGCCAAATTTGTCTGCGATCAGCTTTTGAATACGCTGCTCAAATGGATGTTGATCGAATTGTTTTAGACCGCAGTAGTTCACAGGAGAAAGATTTAATTACCTACAAAAAATCATCGCGCAAATTTCCTTCACTGCCAGAAAATTTGCACCATATTGCTTCCAGGCAAGAACCCTTGTTGTGGCTGCCAGACATATTTGCTTGGAGTTATGGGGCAGGAGGGTTATGGAGAGAGAAAATAGATCACAAAATCTCACACATAATCCGGGTGTGAAATTGATTAATAAGTGATTTCATCCAAGTTGTTTGCTAGGGTGCGTTTTGTGTCAATAGAAAAAATCGTTCAAACATTTGATGATGTAATAATTAACAATAAATCTTTTGTCTCAACTTTTGAACATGAAGAACTAACAGGAACAGCTAAAGAAGGTTTAGCAATTGTTACTTGCATGGATTCAAGGATTTCACCTTTAGCTGTGGTGGGCATGAAACCAGGTGATGCCAAGATTTTAAGAAATGCTGGAGCACGAGTCACAGATGATGTTTTAAGAACCTTAGTTTTAGCAAGTTACTTACTAGGTGTAAAAAGAATATTAATTATGCCCCACACAGATTGTCGAATGGCAAACAGTGATGAAGCAGGAATCCATGAACAAATTAAAACCCAATACGGGGTGGACACAACTTCCATAGAGTTTAAAACTGTGAAAGACCAAAAAAGTGGATTAATTGCTGATGTGGAAAAAGTTCGATCATTTCCTCTACTTAATGATGAAGTAGTAGTGATGGGGGCAATTTATGATGTTGCCACCGGCAAATTAGAACCCTTAATAGGCTAATTTTTAAAAGTTTTTCAGCGTTTTTTAGTATTTAGTAAATAAATATATTTAGATATGGTTGAATGTTAAGAACCATGGATATGTCGATTGCGTTTAATAACCTAACTTCAGTTGCAGTTTTAGTGTTTGTTTTAGGTTTCATCGGAGCTATTTTTAAGAGTGATTTAAGAATTCCAGATTCAATTTATCAACTAATTTCTATTTATTTACTACTTGGAATTGGACTAAAAGGTGGACAAGCCTTAAAAGGTGTTTCATTTACTGAAGTGATAAAACCAAGTTTGACTACTTTGGTGGTGGGTTTAATTGTGCCATTTTTGGCTTACTACCTTTTGCAAGGAGTTAAATCTTTAACAGTTAGCCAACGAGGAGCAATGGCTGCTCATTATGGTTCAACCTCATTGGTTACTTTTTCAGCTGCTGTTTTGTATTTAGAAAACAACAGTATTTTCTTCGAAGGCTATTCCACGGCTCTTTTAACAATTATGGAAGTTCCAGGACTAGTGGTGGGAATTTATTTAGCCAGCAGAAAATACAAAGCAAATGTTTCATGGGGAAAAACTTTTCAAGAAATATTACTGGGAAAAACTGTGCTGTTGTTAGTGGGAGGACTTCTAGTTGGACTTTTAACAACAAACACAGGTTTTGATAAAGTTTCACCGTTTTTTATCGATCTACTTAACGGATTTCTAGTGTTGTTCTTGCTGCAACTTGGTTATTTAGCTGGAAGCCAAATTGGTGAAGTTAAAAAATCAGGTTATGGCCTAATTGTTTTCTCCATAATTTTTCCAATCTTGGCAGGATTTATTGGAGCAGTGGGTGGTTACTTATCAGGAATGTCTTATGGCGGAACAGCACTTTTAGCAGTCTTAGCCGGAAGTGCTTCCTACATTGCAGCACCAGCTGCAGTTTCTATTGCTTTGCCTAAAGAAAAATTAGGACTTGCCCTAACTTGCAGTATTGGGATAACTTTCCCATTTAATTTGATTTTGGGAATTCCAATTTATCTTGCTATGGCTAACTTCTTAGTTAATTAAATAGTGTTTGATTTTTCTTTCAGTAATTGATCTAAATCTTTTAATCTCTTTAATCCATTAACACCCTGGCTCATGCGAGGATTCTTGGCAAATTTATCTTTATGTGTGTTTAAGAATTTCCAGTAACCAGCAGTGAAAGGACAAGCTTGTTCACCTACTCTGATATCTGGTTTGTAAACACAACCTCCACAAAAATTACTCATTTTGTTTATGTAACTGCCACCACTGGTGTAGGGCTTGGTTGACATTTTTCCACCATCTGCATATTGGCTCATGCCAATCACATTTGCTGCCATTACCCAAGGATGACCATCAATAAATAAACGATCAAAGAAATCAACTAACTCTTGAGGATTAATCCCCTGTTGCATGCACCAATTACCTAACATCATCAGTCTTTGAATGTGGTGCACCCAAGCTCTTTGTTCCAAATCAGAAACAACAGTTTTTAAACAATTTGCTTTCACATTTTTAGTATCAAGATTGGCTAGCCAATCAGGTAATTTGTTGTTGGCTTTTAGATAGTTATTGTCTTTGACATAGTCTTCTCCGAAATACCAATAAAGATGCCAAATATAATCACGCCAACCCATGATTTGTCTGATGAATCCTTCCACTGAAGCAATAGGAGCACCATTTTTTAATTCCTTCTCCACAGATTTAATTAAAAACATTGGATCAATGAGCCCAATATTCATAGGAGCAGAAAGTAAAGAATGAGACATGTGCCAATCATTTGTTAAAGAGGCATCCTCCATGGGACCAAATTGATTTAATCTTGTTTCAATAAAGTTTTTGAATACCTTTTTGGTTTCTGAAACTGTGGCAGCAAATTCACGCATTTCATCTTTGCCAACAAAGACATAACCTTGTTTTTCGAATTCCTTTAATTTCTTTCGCGCTAATTCATCTATTTCATCTTCAACTGGATAATGGGCAGGTTTTAAATTAAGTTTGGTGACATTTTTGGGGGGCGATAAACGATTATCGTGATCAAAATTCCAAGCACCACCAACTGGTTGATCCTCTGGATCAACTAACACTGAATGCATAACTCGAGCATGGCGATAAAAATCTTCTAGACGAAGCTTCTTACCTGCTCTTTGAGAGATCCAATTAGCAAAATCTTTTTCACTGGTGACAAAACCTCGAGAGGGTAACTTTTCAAAGTTATCTTTGCCCATAAAGGCTTTTCGGTTATGAAAACTAGTAGGAGCAATTACTGAGGCCTTTTCTTTAAAACTATTAGCAAATTCTGCTACCGATTCACATTCAATAATTTCACATCTTTTACCCAGTTCTTCTTTTCTATGCAAAATTGCACTTAGCCACCATTGAGCTTTTGCGCGATGCATTTTTCTTCGCCACAGATCTTTGGCAGGTAAAAGTATTTTTATCTGCCCTGGGGCATCATCAATGAAATGATCACCTAATTGATCAGGAAGCAGAATTCTTATATTTGCCATGTTGAATCAAATCCTAAAGCCAAAATCTATAACTTGCATTAATAAAAGTAATCCTTTTGGTCACTAGTTAAGTTATCCACATTTGCTAGTTTTCCCCAGGAAAAAGCAACATATGAACATAAGTGATTAATTCTTGCGTTAATGGGTAGACACCTCAAGAAAAAAGGTCTACCTTGATATCAGATTCAGAGTTTTAGATAGTGAAGAATCAAAAATTTCACTTCACTAGAGATTCTCGGAAGCACAAGATTGGCAAGAAACATATTTACTATGTGATTGATAACAATAATCCACAAAATGTGGATGTACCAAACGGCTGGGAAAGAAGGATTAAATGGGTTGGCTTGGATCTGCGTGGTTTGGAATTAGAAATAGTTGGAGTAATTTTATCCACCAAAATTTTGATAATTCACGCTATGCCCACCAGATATCGAAGTACTTGAAAGTCAACGAAATCACTTTTGGCAAAGATATTGATCTTGATAAAGAGGTAATTTTAGATTCAAGAGGCAACAGAATTACAAATGAGTATTGCGAAAAAATTGTTGCAGAGATTAATTTTTCAAGTGCTGCATCGCCCAGGCATACATTGCAATAGCACCAGCAGCTGAAGCATTCATTGATCTTGTTGATCCATATTGTCTAATCGCATAAGTCACTTCACACATTTCAATTGCTGCATCAGATAATCCAGGTCCTTCTTGACCAAAAAGTAATGCACAAGGATTAGGTAATTTTGCTGACTCTAATTCTTTTGAACCTTCAACATTGTCAATTCCAATAATTGGCACATTGTTTTCTTTAGCCCAGTTAGCAAAATCTTGTGGGGTGGGGTGGTGGTGCAGATGCAAGTATTTATCGGTCACCATGGCACCGCGTTTATTCCAATCACGCTTACCAATGATGTGCACACCTTCTGCATTAAAGGCATTAGCAGTTCTGACAATGGAGCCGATGTTTAAATCATGTTGCCAATTCTCAATTGCAATATGAAGAGGATGGCGTCTTTTATCTAATTCTTTAACAATTGCTGCCACAGACCAATAACGATATTGATCTAGAATATTTCGTTTGTCACCGTTTTCTAAATATTCAGGATCGTATTGTTCTCCAGTTGGCCAAGGTAAAGGATGAGGACCAACGCCCACCACTGGATAAAATTCACCAGCTTGAACTTCCGATCTATCACCCAGATCTGGTCTGTTAACTAAATATTCGTCGCTATCCATTAATGACTATTTAACTGCTTCACTAATTGCTTTGGTGTGCAAAGGAGTGGAGCCACAACAAGAACCAATCACATTCACGCCAAATGATTTCATTTCTTGAGCGTACTTGGCCATTTCTTCTGGGGTGCCATCATAAATAAATTCATCTCCTTGCAGTTTTGGTAAACCTGCATTTGATTGAGTCATGATGAATGTCCCAGGTTGTCTTGCTGAAGTTAATTCCTGAGCAATGATTTTCATTTCATCTGTGCCACGTCCACAATTAGCACCAATGAGTCTTACTCCTAATGCTGAAATTGCTTTAACAGCCATTTCAGGTTTAACACCCATCATGGTTCTTAAATTTGTGTCAAATGAAAAAGTAACAGCAATTGGTAAACCAGGGGCTACTTCTTGAGCAGCTTTTACTGCAGCTTCAACTTCACTTAAATCACTCATGGTTTCAATCAAAATTCCATCAACACCACCTGCAACTAAACCTTTGATTTGTTCAGCAAATATTTCTTTCGCCCCATCAATTGTTAATGTGCCCATTGGTTCCATTAATTCACCACTTGGACCAATATCACCCATTACAAAACAATTTGGATATTTGCTTGCAACTTTTTTAGCTAACTCAGCAGCTGCTTTGTTTAATTCAAATACTCGTTCTTCTAATTGGTGCATTTGTAATCTTGGTTTAGTGCCACCAAAAGTATTAGTAGTTAAAAGATTGGCACCATTTTTGGCATATTGATCAAGAATCTCAGCTACCTTGTCTGGTTGTTCCACGTTCCATAATTCAGGTGCGCCACCATCTGTTAACCCTGATTCTTGCAACATGGTGCCCATGGCACCATCACTAATTAAAGTTTGACCTTGATCTAATAATTCATAAATATTTGACACGTTTTTCTCCAAGTGATGACAATTAGTTTTGTTTTGGTCCTAATTCATCAAGCACTGCAGCGAGGCGAGCCTCGGAGAAATCATTCTCTATTCCAGCAACAACTTGTTCTACTATTGTAGCCGGATCTCCATCCATTGAAATCCATTCAGATCGTGTCCAGCCATTCATGTATGAATCAGCATCGGCTTCGCCCATTCTCATGGCTGCTTCATCGATTGCTTCTTGAAATCTCATTGGTAATTGTGCTTTAACAGTTTTTTCACCTTCACGGGCTACCACCATGGAAGGTATTACACGCCAACTTGTTATTTGATATTCGCTCATTTAAACATTATCCATTGAATTGGCAATGATCGCATCATGAATAAATTGAGCTAGTCCTTGGGCATGTTTCTCGTAGTTTTCTTTGAATCTTTCGTCCATCAAATACATCTGAGCAAGATTTGCATGAATTTCGTAGGTGCAGTCATAAAACCATTTAGTTATGTGTTGACGATGAGCTTCTGCTGCTTCTTTCGCATCAGAACTTTCTGGTGAGGTTTGCTTTTCCATCAAATTCTTAAATGTTTGAACAATGAAATCTGATTCCAGATTCATTTGGGCAAAGTCTTCTTTTGTGTAATTAGCAGTCTTTTTTGCTGATTGTTTATAAGCATCGGTATTTCCCCAACGAGATTTAACTTCCTCATTGTGAACATCTGGATCAAAGGACCCAAAGATTTCTTGTTTTTCGTAAGCAGTGAGTTTTGTTGACATGTTCAAAGTATACAAACAACCAATGAGTAGGGTTAAAGCATGAACTTTAGAACCAGAAGATTAGTCACACTGCTTGTGTTATTTGGTCTTGTAATAGCGGCTTTAATTCAAGCTCTCTAGGAACTAACCCATGAGCCATGGGGAGAAACAACTCATAAACTTCCTTTTTCAAAGCATCAGCAATTGCCCACAAAATATCAACTGAAGGTGAAAGTCGACCATTTTCAATACGAGAAATAGATTTGCGATCAATCTCGGCAATCTGTGCTAATTTTTCTTGACTCAAACCTGCTTTTTTTCTTAACGCTTTTACTGACAATCCAAAATCAAGGCGTCGCTGTTTGATCTCGGAGTCAAGTAAGGTCACTTGGCGAAGACTATCCCTAAAGCAAAATTAAACTATCCCATTTATGGTACAAAAAGTATGACAATACTAACTAGAGATTTTCCACAATCCAGTCAATACAATTAGTTAATGCTTGCACATCACTTAATTCAACTGAAGGAAAAACACCAATTCTAATTTGATTCTTACCAAGTTTTCTATATGAATCTGTATCAACAATTCCATTAGCTCTTAAAATATTTGAAATTTGTATTGCATCAATTGATTCAATGAAATCAATAACTGCTACCACATTAGAACGCAATTCTGGTCTTTCAACAAAAGGTTTAGTAAATTCTCGATCTATTGCCCAATTATAAAGATGATCAGATGATTGCTTTGATTTATTACTTGACCAAGCTAACCCACCTTGTTGGTTAAACCAAGAAACCTGATTTTCAAACATATGAATAGTTGCCAAAGCTGGGGTGTTATAAGTCTGTTGTAGTCGAGAATTTTCTAGAGCAATACTTAAATCCAAGAATGGGGGAATCCATCTTCCAGAAGTTTTAATCTCAGCAATTCTTTCAATTGCCTGAGGACTCATTAAGGCAGTGAAGAATCCACCATCGGAACCAAAAGATTTTTGGGGAGCAAAATAGTAAACATCAAATTCTTGAGGATCAACCATTGCTCCACCAGCAGCAGAGGTGGCATCAATTAAATGCAAAGCAGTCTTTGATGGTCTCTTTACTTCTTTCATCACACCAGTACTTGTTTCATTATGAGCACTGGCATAAACATCAAATTCGTTACTTGGTTTGTAATCAGGGGCATCACCTGGTTCTGATTTGATGATGTCAATATTTTTCAAAAAAGGAGCAGCTTTTGCAGCTACTGCAAACTTATTTGAGAACTCACCAAATGATAAAAATTGGGCATTTTCTTTCATCAAACTAAATATGGCTGCATCCCAGAAAGCAGTGGTGCCACCATTTCCGATCACTACTTCATAACCTTCGGGTAAATTAAATAATTGGCTTAAACCTTCTCTTAAAGATTTAACTACATCGCGCACAGTTTTTTGTCTATGAGAAGTTCCTAAATAACCAGGGTTAGAGGCAACTAGGGCTGCTAGTTGAGTAGCTCTAATTTTGGAGGGACCTGAACCAAATCTTAAATCTTTTGGCTTTAACTCTTGAGGAATTACTAAATTGGGAACTGACTTTTCCATAAGGCTAGTAAGAAGGAGTTATTTTATCTGAAAAACCTGCCACAGTTTCAGCACCTCTTGGGCCTTTACCAATGTAATTGGCTGAAGGTCTAACAAGTTTGCCAGTATTTTTTTGTTCCAAAATGTGTGCTGACCAACCAGCTAAACGAGCACAGGTAAACATTGAAGTAAACATGTTTGCTGGAACTTGGGCATAATCCAAAACAATTGCAGCCCAGAATTCAACGTTAGTTTCTAATACGCGCTCAGGATGTCTTTCATGTAATTCTTTTAACGCAGCTTTTTCTAAAGCTTCTGCTATTTCATAGCGAGGAGCACCTAATTCTTTAGCTGTTCTTCTTAACACCTTGGCTCTTGGATCTTGTGCTCGATAAACTCGGTGACCAAAGCCCATCAATCTTTCTTTTGAATCAAGTAATTTCTTAATATAAGTAGTTGGATCTATTCCTTTTTCAATTTCTTCAATCATGTGCAACACACGACTTGGTGCTCCACCATGCAGAGGACCACTCATTGCACCAATTGCGCCAGAAATTGCTGCTGCAACATCTGCTCCGGTTGAGGCAATAACGCGTGCGGTAAAAGTTGAAGCATTCATGCCATGTTCTGCTGCTGAAACAAAATAAGCATCAACTGCCTTGATGT